>Ga0078972_1003787_pt1 | contig 43948 bp, 29 predicted proteins | sample YelNatPaOPGAMG01_FD_67568 | JGI IMG/M metagenome (GOLD analysis project Ga0078972, IMG submission 67568) | Hot spring thermophilic microbial communities from Obsidian Pool, Yellowstone National Park, USA - OP-RAMG-01 (SPADES assembly) (version 2) | ecosystem: Environmental > Aquatic > Thermal...
GAGGGCTTCATTAGCTCTCATGGGTGTATCGTCCTTTCTAAGGTTCAGGGTTTACTGTTCACCATTTTCCAAACCCAGATACACCCCTCTGCCCTTTTACACAACTTTCCTTACGCCACCAAGGTGGGCGGGGGCCTGATTTCCGACTTGCTTTTGGGACGTGAACCAGGATCATAAACGGCCTTGTTTATGGAACCACCGGAGTCAACCGGTCCCGACCTAGTCAAGTACCTGGCTTGGTTTGAGGTGCACAAGAAACGGATCGCCCTGTGGGCGGGGGCGGTGGTGGTGCTCATTGCGGTGATCATAGGCGTGGTGGAAAGCCGGGCGCATCGGGAAAGGCAGGCTAGCCAGGTGTTATCCGAAGTGCGCGGCCCGCGGGTTTTGGGTGAAGCACCATCGCCCCAAGTCATCGAGGCATACCTGCGTGTGGCGCGCGAGTATGCAGGCACCAAAGCTGCGGAACGGGCGTTGCTGTTGGCTGCAGCCGGGTTTTACACCGCTAACCAGTTTGCTGAAGCGCAGAAACACTTCGAGAGCCTTCTGAAGCGCTATCCCGACAGCCTGTGGATGGCTGAGGCAGCCTTGGGCGTAGCCGCCTGCCTCGAAGCTCAAGGCCGCACCAACGACGCGCTCAGCAAATACGAGGAGGTGCGGCGCCGCTTCGGCAACAGCCCCGTGGCTGACGACGCCAAGCTGGCCTTGGGCCGCTTGTATGAGGGCCAAGGCAAGCATGAGGACGCCTACAAGCTCTACGATGAGTTGGCCAAAGCACGACCGGTGGGTCGGAGTGGCTTGGCCATGGAAGCTCAAATGCGCATGCAAGAGTTGGCCCGGAAGCATCCGGAATTGGCTCGGCCCAAACAGCCGCCCGTGTCGGCTGCACCCACCTTGACCCTGGGCTCGACCGCAGCGGTAGCCACGGCCCGGGTCACCAGCGCTCCCACACCTGCAACCAACTTGCTCACTACACTGACCTCACGTGCGCCGGCGGCGACCACTGGCTTGCTGACTGCCCTCACCAATGTGCAGGCGCTGACCAACCTCCAGCGGCTGACCAACCTCCTAGCCCGGACCAACCCGCCAGCGGCTTTGACTAACCCTGCCGCGATCCAGCCTAGCCCGGCAGCGGTGCTGACTAATCGCACGGGTACCAACCAGCCCGTTTTGCCTAAACCAGGGCCGGGGACTAACCGGTAGGCCCCATTCTTGCTGCCCCCATGTGAGTCGGGGCAACTGATGCTGGCGCGGCAACGCTTTTGGGTGATGCGATGGTTCAACCAGGTCCGCACCCCAGCAAGCCGATAGGCGCATCAGATCACGGCTTGAGGGTCCGGCGCGCTGAGGCCCGGTGCGCAGGCTGGGCTTGGGCTGAGCCCGGTTTAGTCAGAGGACGCCATGAAGATTAGCATCATTGGCACTGGATACGTGGGGTTGGTGACCGGGACCTGTTTTGCCGAGGTGGGGCACCAGGTGGTGTGCGTGGATAACGACCCGCAGAAAATCGCGGTGCTTCAAGCGGGCCAAATGCCGATCTATGAGCCGGGCTTGGAGGAGTTGGTGCACCGGAATGTGGCGGCTGGCCGGCTGCACTTTACCACTTCCACCGCTGAAGGGGTGCAGCGGTCCGACGTGGTGTTCATCGCTGTGCCCACCCCGCCATTGCCGGATGGCTCGGTGGACCTGAGCTTCATCGAGAAAGTGGCCCGCGAGATTGCTCAGGCCATGACCAGCTACAAGATTGTGGTGGACAAGAGCACCGTGCCCGTACGCACCGGGGAGAAGGTAGCCGAGACCATCCACCGCTATTGCAAGGCCAAGGTCGAGTTTGATGTGGTCAGTAACCCGGAGTTCCTCCGGGAAGGTTCGGCCGTGGAAGATTTCATGAAGCCGGACCGGATCGTCATCGGCGTCCGGTCGGCTCGGCCAGTACCGGCCATGAAGGAGATTTACGCGCCGTTCGATGCGCCCATCATTGTGACCGACCTCAACTCGGCGGAGCTGATCAAGCACGCGGCCAATTCGTTTTTGGCCCTGAAGATTTCCTACATCAACGCCATCTCGATCTTGTGCGAAGCCACCGGCGCCAACGTGGTCGAGGTGGCCAATGGCATGGGGTTAGACGCCCGCATCGGCCGGCAGTTCTTGGATGCCGGCATTGGCTTTGGCGGAAGCTGCTTCCCCAAAGACCTCAGCGCCTTCATCAAGATCGCCGAAGAACTGGGCTACGACTTCCGCCTGCTCAAAGAGGTCCAGCGCATCAACGCCGAGCAGATGGACCGGTTCGTCAAGAAAATCCAAGACACCCTCTGGGTGCTCAAGGACAAGACGCTAGGTGTGCTAGGCTTGGCCTTCAAAGCCAACACCGACGACGTGCGCATGTCGCCGGCCATTGAACTGTGTCAACGGCTGCTGCGCCAAGGCGCCCGGCTGCGGGTTTATGATCCCAAAGCCATGGAGAAAGCCAAAGCGGTGCTGCCAGATGTAGTGTATTGCCAGGAGATGCACGAAGTGGCTGAAGGCGCCGATGCGGTGGTGATCGCCACCGAGTGGCCCCAGTTCAAGCACCTGGACCTGGACCGAGTCCGCAAGGCCCTGACCCATCCCATCTTGTTTGATGGACGCAATCTGTTTGACCCACGCGAAATGGAGGCCCGGGGCTTCATCTACAAAAGCGTCGGGCGCTAACGGCTCAGGCTGGCCCTTGGCAAACCCTGCCCACATCGGGTTCCAGTCCAACGCAACCGGCAGCCTGGATTTCAGGGCAGAGCCGTTGACCCAATGCTTGAGCGTTTCTACATGGACCCGATCGAAGTTGCGGCCGGTTTGATCTTTCATGCCGGGAAGCTGTTGTTGACCCAGCGGCCAGCCGACTCGCATTTGGGCGGGTTATGGGAATTCCCCGGCGGTAAACGCAAGCCGCACGAGACCTTCCAAGAGTGCCTGACACGCGAGTTGTGGGAAGAACTGGGCATCGAAGTGGAAGTGCATGAGCTGGTGGCAGCCGTCACCCACCAGTACCCAGACCGCACGGTGCACGTCCGGTTTTTCCGATGTCGCTGGCGCCGCCACGAACCTCGGCCACTGGGCTGTGCGGCCCTAGCGTGGGTAACGCCGGAGGAGCTGGACCGCTACAAGTTCCCTGCCGCAGACGCGCAATTGGTGAACACGCTGCGCCACCGGCCTGAACTGTGGCAGGAATAACCAGCGGCAAAAGGTTCAGTAAACCGGCAACCGGGCGGCTAGACCTCAGCTCCCCAGCCGCACACCCCACCGGCCCGTTGCACTTCGACCTTCGGCACCTCCAAGCCCGGGTCTATTGAGTGGCCTGAGCGGCTGGACGCGTGGGGCTTAGAACTCGGGTTTTTCCAGTGGCGGGCGGTAACCGTATTTCTTGCCCAGCGCCATGCAGGCCGACAGCGGTTTCATTCCGCCAGTGCAGGTGGCGTCGGTCAACGACATGGCCGCCACGCACACACCGGTTTCCAACGTGCGGGCCAGGTCCCACCCTTCGTGCAAGCCCAACAGTACGCCGGCACAGAACGCGTCGCCTGCACCCGCAGTGCCCACAATGGCTTTGTCGGGCATCTTGACCGAGGATTGCCAGACATCTTCACCTCGCCGAGTTCGGGCAAAAGCGCCTTCGGGATAGTGAATCACCACCAGCTCACGCACCCCGCATTGCAGCAGCGCACCCGCAGCGTGACGCAACGCTACCGGGTCCAACGTGCCGTCGGGCTGGCGAATCGTGAACCCGGTGGTCTTGCCTGCCTCGATCTCGTTGAGGATGCAGTAATCCACATACTTCAGCGCTGGAGTCACAATGGCCTTGAACCGGTCGCTATCCTCGCTGACGACGTCCACGCTGGTTTTGATTCCTGCAGCTTGGGCCGCCGCCAGCAGCCGGGCAGCTTTGGTGCCGAACTTGGCATCCGGCTGGTCCAGCGCATCCAGCAGCAGCAAATAGCCCAGATGGAAAATGCGAGCTTTGACTTGGTCAAAGTCCAGGTCGTCAGCCCGCCAGAACGCATTGGCGCCGCGGTAATGGAAGAAAGTGCGGCGCCCGTTGCTTTCCTCGGTGATCACGTCGGTGTAGGAAGTGGCTGCCTTGTCGGTTTTGCGCAGCCAACGGGCGTCGATCTTGTATTTGCGGCAATCGGCCAAGATGATCTCGCCCAGGGCATCGTTGCCTACCAACCCGGCCCCAAACAGAGGCAAGTCCACATCCAGCTTGGCCAAGTCCACCAGCACGTTGTAAGGCGCCCCGCCGGTGCCCTGATATTGACTGCGGATGTTGGCCAACTGTTCCCGAGCCGGATACACATCCACCAACTTGACCTGGTCAATGATCCAATTGCCGCCAGCCAGCAAGCCGCGGTGTGTCGATACGCTCTTGGCTTTCATCGTGCTAAACCTGGTCGCTTACGCACCTCGGCCCGCCCACTCACCGGGCGCCAGCAAGGCAGCGAAGCGAGCCGCCTCAAACTGCCCCCGCCAGGGCGCCCTGAGCAAGACCAAAAACAGGGCCGCAGCCAGCCTGATCCGAGGCAACCCGATCCGGCAGGCCCGGCCCCCAGGCCCTTCAGCCCGCTGGGGCTCACCCAAGCATAACTCCGGGGTTGGCAGGCCCCAGACAGGCTTCTTGTGCAGCCGCCTGCCTGGAGCCTAGCAGGCTGTTGAAAAAGTGATTTTTGCGCCCAAGAGACAGGCGAATTCCTAGGGAAATTTGAGGGTCATTTTTCAAACGCAGAGCTTTTTCAACATCCTGCTAGGGTGGATCACTCGGACGGCAAAAGGGGTCCTGCGCTGGGCCTGCAACCAGTGCGGTGGAGGGTTTGGATTTGCCTGCGATGCCCTGAGTTGCTAGAGCAGGATGTCGAACAACGATAAACTCGGTTGGAGTCGGTGTGTGAACCTTCGCTGTCTGCTGGGACACCAATGGGTCGGGTGCCGCTGTGAGCGTTGTGGCCAAACACGGGACCACGACCACGACTGGAACGGGTGTCGATGCGAGCGGTGCGGCTTGGTCCGGGACCACGGGCACGACTGGGCTACCATTGAATGCCGACGCCGATGCCGGCGCTGCGGCTGGGTGCATGGTTGGGACCATGATTGGGACGGGTGCGTTTGCCGACGCTGCGGCCAAACCAACCATGAGTGGGTGGGAGGCGTGTGCGTGCGGTGTCAGCTCCAATGCACTCATCCCACCGTGACGCTGGCCTGGGACACCGTTAACAACCCGTTCACCTCCCGCGCCCGGCTCGGTCGAATCTGTCAGCAATGTGGCATGAGGCTGGACTAGCCGCAGTGGACTTTGGCCTTCGCACCAGGTCCGCGCCGGTTGCTGGAAGCCCACTGCCAGGGGGTCAAAGGGCCAAAAGCTCAGGTAAACCCGTTAGTCCGTGTTTCGGCCAGCTCTTGGTTTTGCTGGGTGCCACCATGGCCCCTACCCGACGCCATCGCACACCAGCTCTGCAAACGCCTGACGGTGTGCCAGATCGCCCCTCGCTGGTAGCTCAGTTGGGACACCCGCCCGGACAGCCCGCCCGCCTGCGAATTTTGCCCCCTGGTTGGGCGAGCGTCTGAACAAAGTGCCTGCGTGGGCCGAAACACGCGGGTTGTCTTGGTTTATTGCCCAACGGGGCCATCGACGCCCCAAGGGCAACAAGCGCACTTGGGCTTGGGCCACACCGAGTCAGATCGCTCCACAGCGCCGAGGCGTTGCGTCAGTGTGCCCGGATGGGCGTAGGGTTAACTGAGGGAGCGCTGCTGCCCTGCCACAAAAAGCTTGCGGGCGGATCAAGCCTCAGGCATGACTTGAGCGGTGGGATTACTAGTGAACCAATAACGCTCAACCATTGACTGAACTATGAAACCGATCCTTGTGGCAAGCTTAGTGGCTGCCTGTCTGGCGGCTGCGCCTGTAGCGTTGAGGGCTGCAGAGCAACCGGCTGACAAGCCAGCCGAAACCCAGAAAGCTCCCAAAGCCAAAACCCGGCCCTACAAAGGGACCATCAAGGCCTTCGACAAAACAGCCATGAGCTTTACCCTCGAAGGCGAAAAGGGCGACACCATCTGCATCACCTCGCAAACGCGGGTGTTCAAAGATGGCCAGCCCGCTACCACCGACGCCATCGTCGCCGGCGAACAAGTCCGAGGGTTTGCCCGGCAAACCGCCGAAGGCAAATGGGAAGCCGTGTCGGTTTACTTAGGTAAACCCGGTGCACGAAAAGGCCAGACCGGCGAAAAAGGCAAGGGCCCAGAGAAAAAGCAAGGCCAGCCCGAAACCAAGTAACCGCTTTGGGCAATGGGTGCAGGGAGGCAGGCTGGCCACAGCCTGCCTCCTCTTGTTTATCAACGTGGCGGTCGCTTCGGGGGAGCGGCGTGCCAAGCGCGATCGGTAAGCGTTACCGGCCGCCACCCTGAACCGAGGGCCCACGCCGGCCAGTGGGGTCAGGCTGGTTTTCACCGGTGGCTGATGACTGGGCCGCCAAGCGTGACTTCGGCACACCGCAAAGCCTCCCCAATCCGGCTGACCCTGCTGGGCCGGAGCAGCACAGGCTGTGATAGTTGTCGAGCACATTGATTCGCTGGACAGGCCAGAACTAGAGCCTTACCGCACCATGCGGATGCAGGCGGAGCATCGGCGCCAAGGCATCTTCGTGGCGGAAGGCGAGAAGGTGGTGCGCCGGCTGTTGGAAAGCCCGCTGACGGTGGTGTCGGTGTTGTTGCCGGAGAAATGGTTTTACCAGTTCGAGCCGCTCCTGCAGGCCCGGCCAGAACAAGTGCAGGTTTACCTGGCGCCCAAGGAACGGTTGGAGCAATTGACGGGCTTTTCCATGTTCCAAGGTGTGTTGGCTGTGGGCAAGGTGCCAGCCCCACTGAGCTTGGAGGCGCTGCTGGCCACCTGTCCGCGGCCCTGTTTGCTGGTGGCGGTGGATGGTCTGACCAACGCGGAGAATCTGGGCGGCCTGGTCCGCAACTGCGCCGCGTTGGGCGCCCACGGTCTGTTGGTGGGCGAGACCAGTAGCAGCCCCTTTCTGCGCCGGGCAGTGCGGGGCTCCATGGGCGCTATCTTTCGCCTGCCAGCAGTCGAGCTGGACAATCTGGCTGAGGCACTGAGGCAGTTGCGGCACCAAGGCATCCGGTGTCTAGCGGCGCATCCACATGCTCAGGGCCGGCGCCTGTCTGCGACGCGGCTGACGGGTGACTGCTGCTTGGTTTTCGGCAGCGAAGGCTACGGGCTTGCCCCAAACATCTTGGCCGCATGCGACGAGCCGGTGGCCATCCCGATGGCTGCCGGGATCGATTCCCTCAATGTGGCCAGCGCAGCCGCAGCGTTTCTGTATGAGGCAGCCCGGCAGCGTGGCTGGGTTTGAACGCGGCGCACTGCGTGGCTACCGACCGCACGGCTCGGCGGGCTGGCAGCGGCCTGAGCGCCGGATGACACCACACCGGCTACGGGAGGTCGTCTTCGTCAAACCCGAGCCGATCCCCTCGGCGCAGGTAGCGCAGCGCTTCTTTGAAGTCACCCAACTGCCGGTAACACTCGGCTATCCGCAGGCACAACATCGCGCTGGGCCGAGCGCGGCACGCCGCCAGCAATTGATCCAGCTCCTCTCGCACGGCCTCGGGGCTGCGCGGGCTGCGGGCTTGCACCGGCACAACAGCCAGTTCGCAGTGACTGCTCCGAATGCATTGGGCCACTGCAGCCAGCAGCAGTCCGACCAGCGCAATAATCTTGAGGTTCGGCCGCGCAAATAGCGGGTTTTGCATGGCGTTGGGGCCATCGACTGCACTAAGGCCAAAGCTGCCAGCCCCGGCCTAGTCCGGTGCGTCAAACCGGGGTGCACCAAAACTGGCGGCCGAAGCGCAGTCTCCGCTGATGCAATCGGCACGCTCCGGGTGGGACTTGAGCGGCGCGACCCGGCCCAGGCTCTTGCGCTTGCGTCCCCGACCGAACGGCCCCAGCCCAGCTACGGTGTGATTTGGCACCAGCCCAGGGCATGCGCTAAGCTGCCGGTGGGTTAGCAAGCGCAACCGGTGCCGTGGCCAGCAACAGGAGATTCTTTGCAGCAAAGCGCCGCAGCCGTCGGTCAATCCGGCGGGTAGTGCTGTATGGCACAGTGTTGGCTGGCCTGGCTTGGCTGAGCTGGCGGGTGTGGACCTGGACACAAGTGGTGCCCGTGTCGCCAGACCGATCCGCGGGTCTCTCGCCCCTGGGCACAGGCACACCTCCTGTGGTGGCTGTAGCAAAGCAAGATATCGCTCAATCCCCGCGCACCGATGCCCTACCGAGCAAGCCGTCGGCCACCGCCTTAGTTGCCCCGGGCACCTCCGCACCACCGGTGCGACCGGCAGAGTCTTCACCAGCCCCCAGCCGCTCAGTGAACACGCAGGCGCCGACCTGGCCGCGTGGATGGGACGTCGTGCAAGCGCAGGTTGCCCTCGCGCAACGAGCTATCTCACCTGGCTCGATCGACGGCGTGCTTGGGCCACAGACTCAGGCAGCGCTCCGGGCCTTTCAACAGCAAGCCGGCTTGCCTGTAACCGGGCTGTTAGATGCAGCCACGCGCGCCTGCTTGATTCCGAGCGGTCCGGTGTTGATCCGCTACGAAGTGACCAGCAATGATCTGGCTCGGCTTCAGCCAGTGGCGCGCTCCTGGCTGGGCAAATCGCTTCAAACGCGGCTGGACTACGAGACGATCCTCGAACTGGTAGCCGAAAAGAGTCGGGCACATCCGAACCTGATCCGCCAGCTCAATCCGAATATCGGCTGGGAGCGCGTCGAGCCAGGCACCGTCCTGCAAATCCCCAATAGCCAAGGTCCTGCCCCGACTCAGAAAGCAGCCCTGGTGGAGATTAAACTCAGTGCACGCACCTTGCAGGCGTTCGGCCCTGACGGCACGTTGCTAGCCCATTTCCCTTGCAGCATCGGTCGATCCGTGGACAAACGGCCTGTGGGCGAGTTGCATGTGACGCGGATAGTGCCTGAGCCCGATTACACGTTCGACCCTGAGGTATTCCCCGAATCAGTCGAGGGCAGGCAGTTGGGCCGTAAACTGCGACTGCCGCCCGGCCCGAACAACCCCGTCGGCACAGTGTGGATCGGGTTGGACTTGCCCGGCTACGGCATCCACGGCACGCCGCATCCCGAGCAGGTCGGGCGCACCGAATCACACGGCTGTTTTCGGTTGGCCAACTGGAATGCCGAACACCTGCTGCAGTTGGTTTGGACAGGAATGCCGGTTTGGGTGCAGCCATGACTCAAGCAGACCCAATGGGCGCTGGCCGGCTGCGGCAGTTTTCCAAAGGTCGGTTAACGTTGGTCCTTGGCTGAGCCGCCACGGTGCATGCCCTGAGGCGGGAGCTCAGCGCCTCAAACAGAACGGGCCGGGTTTTGCTCCCGGCCCGTTACCACATGAGAACCAAAGCACCTTCAGGACTTCTGCAGCGTGCCTCGGCTGCTGTCGGTCAATCCACCCGGCGCCACAGTAGCGCCACCCAAAATCACACACAGAACACAGCGACCAACGTCGCAATTCACACCGCTACAATAACCCGATTACCAAAGCCCGCTAGTCCCCATTTTTGGGGACAAGCCGTCCCCCGAGCGAACCCAGCCTAGGAAGGGCTCAAAACGACTCGGTCGAGACATAAGTGCCTGAAGATCAGACATTTGGGATGGTAACGGCGTCCCAAAACCCACTCTTAAGCCCGGCTTGCCACAGGTCGGGGGATGCCTTGGTTAATCACCTGTAGCCGCACCAACTGGTCCTGCGGCCCAAGTTCAACCAGGCACAAATCAGCAGGTGCACCTACCTGTAGCCCGCTGGGCAAACCCATCAGGCAAGCTGGGCTTTCGGAGTAGCGCACCCAAGTCTGTTGCCAAGCGCAACCCAGCATGGCCGCTGCGCGAAACACCCCGTCGATAGGTCGCAGGGTCGAGCCGGCCAAATTGCCGGTGCCTGGCAACCACACCACTTGGTCAGGGCCAACTTCCAAGTCTAATCGCCCAATCCGGTACCGGCCTGGCGGCATAGCTGCAGCCGCCATGGCATCGCTGATGTAGAAGATGGCTTCAGGCTCCAAGAGCCGGTGAATGATGCGAAACAGTGGTGCCGACACATGCGCACCATCGGGAATCAAACTCACCCGCAAACCTCTGGTCTCCAACACCCGCCACAGGATGTTGTCGTGCCGATCGATTAGCCGCGGGCACGCATTGCTCAGGTGCGTGAAGGCTACTGCACCGGCGGCTACAGCTTCAGCTAACCGCGCTTGAGGGGCATTGGTGTGCCCCAAGCTGACCGTGAGGCCGAGCCAGACCGCCTGTGCAATCGCCTCGATGGCGCCTGAGCGTTCCGGCGCCAAGGTTAACAGCACCGGGTCCTTGCCTGTAACCTGGCGCAGCTCCGCTATCCGCTCCGGCGTCGGATCACACATCACCCCAGGATCATGCGCCCCGCAAAACCCAGGCTCGGCCGACAAAAACGGACCCTCGATATGCCACCCTACGATGGCGTGCTGCAACTCGACCGACTGCGCCCGAAGCGCGCGCAGATGCTCCAAGCGCGCCATCAGCCTGGGCCAATGATCCGAAATCAGTGTCAGCAACCACCGCGTGCACCCATCGGCCCGCAACTGACGCGCCGCGTGCAGCAACTCCGCCACCGTCAGGTGATCCTGCTGGAAATCGATGCCTGCGTAGCCGTTGACCTGCAGGTCAACCAGGGCCGGTGCAACCCACAGCCCAGCCGGCGCTTTCTCTGCAGGTTCGATCGCGCTGATGGTCCCGCCTTGCCAGCGCAGTCGCACCGGCTTGCGCCAAGCATAATGCCAGGCGCAAATGTCGCCTCCTGCCTGGCTGGGCGCCGGTGTGGGGCTATCACTCAATGGCACCTCGGCTGGTAGCATGCACTCCAGGAACGGAACCTAGGCCGGCCAGCCCGGTTTGAAAACTGGTTTTGCCAACCGCGGGCAAACTGCGGCCACTGTTGGCGGCGCAAAACCCGTGCGTGAACTCTCTGGCCTTGGAGAGCGTGTAGGCGTACTGCTGGATCGAGGGGGCGGACTTAGCCGGGCAACCGCAGCTTTCGCACAGCCACAGCGGTCCTTGGCACAGGTCGGCTAGCAGAGCGACCGGCCTGTGTTCAGGCCCTGGGATGGGCTTGGTCATAAACGCGTTTAAGTCGGTCGGTGGTGACGTGGGTGTAAACCTGGGTAGTCACCAGGTGTGCGTGCCCTAACAGCTCTTGCACACTGCGCAGGTTGGCGCCGGCATCCAACAGATGCGTGGCATAGCTATGCCGCAGCTTGTGTGGTGTAATCGCCGGGTCTAAGCCAGCCAGCACCAAATACTTCTTCAGGCGCCGTTGCAGGATGCGCGGCCCGACAGGCCTGACGCCTTTGCTGGAGGCTAGAAATACCGGCATAGCACCAAACGGCGGTTCCGGCAGCTTGCTCCAATAAAGCCGAATCGCTTCCAACGCTGGTGCGCCGATTGGCACCAACCGTTCCTTGCGGCCCTTGCCGCGCACGCGGACCATTTGTTCGGCCCAGTTGATGTCCTCAGCCCGTAACGCGCACAGTTCGCTGATCCGCAGGCCGCACGAGTAAATGGTCTCCAAGATGGCTGCATCCCGGTATCCAGCCACCGTGTCAATGGGCCGCCCAGGCCCGTTGCGGCGCGGCGCAAGCACCGCTTGCAACGGCGCCCGCAGCAACTGCTCCAATTGCTGCACCGTCAGGAACCGGGGCAACCGTCGTCCGGCTCGGGGCAAAGCCACATTGCGGATAGGCGAGCTCTCCACCACACCCTGCCGAATCAAGAACTTATAGAACGATCGCAGCGCACTGAACCGCAGGGCAATGGCTGCCGGGCTGAGGCCGCGCCGGCCCAAAAAACGTAGGTAAGCGCGGAAATCGTCCCGCTCCAGCTCACCCCAGCTCGGCGTGGTGCCGCGCTGCTGCTCATACCACCCCACAAACTCGCCAAGGCCTTGGCGATAGTTACGCACCGTGTAGGCTGAGGCAGCCCGTTCCGTGGCTAGATGCTCCAAAAACGCCACCAGCCACCGATCCTTCGGTTTGGCTGGGGCGGCAGCCTCAAAGCCGTTCATCGCGCCCAAAACCTACTGAACCAATGCCAGAAGCCAAGCCCAGCCTCAGCTCGAGCACCGCACGAAACGGCCATTGTTTTTGGCTGCTACCCAGCCTGGCACAGGGGTCGGTAGGTTTGGCACCGCGCGATTGACGTGCCGCTCGGCCAGCGGTGGGCAGCTCCATAAGCCCAGCTCGGCACTCGCATCAATCCCAGCCAGAGGTTGCGACCTAACTGACAGCAGAAGAGGCCTTGGTTGGGACTGAACGCAATTAGAAATCGGAGGGCTGGTGGCTGGAGACGGAATCGAACCGCCGACACAAGGATTTTCAGTCCTCTGCTCTACCAACTGAGCTATCCAGCCAGCACTCTAGCCCAACGCTGCTCACGTCGGGTCGGCCACTGGATTGGGCGCCAGACCCAACCCCAGCTAGCTACGTCCACTATGAAGCACAACCACTGCCCCTTGGCAAGCCATTTTTTTGAAGTCCGCGAAGCGCCAAACTCGAAGCGCAGGACAAATCCCAACGCTCGACACACGAAAGTTGAATACGGCCAACCCAGGGCGCCGCTGCGCTTGCCCTGGGTTGGTGTCCGCCGCCTCACGGCGACGGCTACGGGTGACCACCCTCGGTCTTCTGCGCTCGGTCTTCAGTCTTCCGAACCCCATGCCCCATCCCCATGCTCCATGCCTCATGCCCCACGCCCCACGCCCAGCGCTGCGCCGGCAGCGATGTGCAGCGTAACCATAGGCGATGAGGCCTGACGGTTGCTTAACCCCCAACCCTCCGATTGTGCGTGGGCTGAGCAGTTACCCGGTTTCTGACGGACCGGAGGCATCGGACACGCCCGCCCGCAGTTCAGCCAGCAAGGCGCGGATGGCAGCCACATGCTCGATCGGGGTTTCGACATGACCCCAGCCCTTGCCAGCTTGGTAGAGGCCGTCAAAGGCCGAGTCGGCATAGCTCACCAGCACATGCGGGATTTGACGCTGGTCGAGCTCCAGCTCCAGCCGCCGCGCCTCCACTTCACTTTGCAGCACGGCTGCGCGGCTCCAGGCTTGCGCGGTGTGGGAAGGTGGCGCGGATTCAGCCTCGGCCATGGGCATGCCGCAGTATCGGCAGGTGCTAGCCGATTCGTCGTTGGCTTGTCCGCAATAGCTACAGGTCTTCATGCTGCCACTGCTCGTGTCACTTCGCTCGGGCCACGCTGCCAATTGCACGGAAGTGCGGGCCGGCTTGGGCTTTAACCGTCGCTGAGCGCACGGCACTGTAGGCCCTGGCCGGCTGCGTGGCAAGAACTACTGGGCTGATCTTGCACGGACGGGCCGGTCCGTTCTGAAAGACTTCCGACCACAGCCACCGTGGAATCGACGCAGGGTCTTGCTTCCGGGCTGGTGTCTGAGCCGGATGCGAGCAAGAAGCAGATCGCAGCGCGCCTTGCGCTAAGCGCCGAGCACACACAAGAGGGCCTGGCCAAAAGCCGGGTTCCAGAACTGGCCAGACGTTTCAACCGATGCGCAGCCTGCATGGGATTCGCCCTCTACGTCACTGCCCGATAATGCCACAGCCAGGCTGCCCTTCTGGCGTAAGGTCGTCTCACACAGCTTCTCACTGGATGGCCTGTGGTCTTGCCCGCAGCGGAAGAGCAGGCGCTGCTGCTTGGGTGCCATTGACCCAGACCGCGATCTGCTGCGGCACTGCGTGTAGGCGCTGCGGATGAGAGATCCCAGTCCACCGGGTGTGCAAGGTGCTCGACTGGGTACGTTCGTGAAAGGCCCACTGCTGCAATCCAGGGAGCAAGAATGGCGGACCTAACAGCAGTAGTCACCTGTCCTTTCGGTATCTGTGCTTTCGGTATTCTGCGGTCCGTTGGCTGCAGCCTCAGCTCACCGGTCCCTTGGCGCTCGCCGAACTTGTGGCCTGTGGGAGGTGCGGGCCGGCACTAGATTGACCGCCCAGAGGCCCAAGATTGCCCGAGCTGTGGGGGCCAACGCCCTGAAGCGTTTGCGCCGGGAGCCACTCAGATGGCGCCGCTCAAGGTTGCAGGGTCGCCCGGTAAAATTCCTGCGGTGGGGCGTTACTGGCAGGCAAGGTTTCCAAGTAATAGAGCGTGCCGTCCGAGCTGTAGAACTCTAGTTGGGGCCCGGTAGTCCAACGGTTTGTGCCCAAGCCAGCCCGATAATCCAAGGTAAACCGTTGGTCAGGTTTACCGCCGAATAGGAACAGGTTCTCGACTTGCGTACCGTCAGCGCTTTTGAGTCGGGCGTAACGGAGGATGGTGATGGGCGTCAGGTCCGGCAGCACTGGGCTGCGCAGGATGAGCCCCTCGACCCCTACGACAATCAACTGGCGCGAGTCGGTGGCTGCGCCGAACAGGTCTTTGGTGGTGATAGTGCCGACTGCGGTCCAATCGGCCAGGTTGGTGCTGAGCAGGACCGTGCCGGCATGCCCGACCACAAAGTAAGTGTCTGCGATACAGGTCACGTCGGTCAGCCATTGGGTGGTGCCGCTGGTGCGTGCCACCCAGTTGACGCCGTCGGTGCTGGTGCGGATGGTGCCGTTCTGGCCCACGGCAACCAAGTTGGTCCCCAAGTATCGCACCCGATACAACCAGTTGGTCGTCTGGGCCGTGCGAGCTGTCCAATTGATGCCGTTGACGCTGGTGATGATGGCACCGTCGTCGCCGGTGGCCACAAAGCCGCCCGGCCAAGCTGTCACGCTGCTGAGGAAGTTGGTTGTGGGCGTAGTTTGGCGAGTCCAGTTAGTGCCATTGGGACTAGTAAAGACCGAGCCTCGCGCGCCGGTAATCACGTAGAGCCCGTGGCCATAGGTCACACCCTGCAGGTCGTTGGTGCCCAGTCGGGGCAGGGCAAACCAGATGACGCCTAAGCTGCTTGACCGGTTGGTGCCCTGGAGGCTGGTGCTGGCACCGCCGGCCATAGGGACGTTGGTGGCCATGTTGGGGCTGATGATGATGCTGCCGGCGTCGCCCACGGCCACCAGCAGGTTGGTCGACCCCCCCACGCCCAACCAAATGGAATTGGTGACCAAGTCCGGCACCAATTCCAACGTCCAATTGACACCGTCGCCGCTGGTCATCACCGTAGCTCGGTCTCCGACCGCCACATACAGGTCCGGCACGCGCATCACTTCCCACAGCCAGTGTCGAGGCGAATCGAACGACACCTGCCACTGAACCGGGCCAAAGTTGGTCTTGTACCCTTCGACCATCAGCCCGGTCTGCCCTGCCAACGCCCAAAAACTGCCTTGGCCTAGGCTAGTGTAATAGGTCCAGACCGGCGGGCCGTTGGACCGCGCTAGCTCGTTGGACCAGCCGGTGCCCTCGTTGAGGCGCACCTCGCGCCTGCCGCATACCAGGCGCGCGCTGGGCGTAGCTGCAGCGCTAAACAGATCGTTGGTGGCCCCGGACACGTCCGGAAACCAACTGACCCCGGCATTGGAACTCAACAAGCTCAGCCCGCCGCGGCCTACGGCCAAAAAGCGCATCCCACCCAAATACGCCACCCCATTCAGGTCCACTGCGGTGCCGCTGGTGCGTTGAGTCCAAGTAGTCCCATTGGGGCTGGTGGCAATGAAGCCCGCATCGCCCACGGCCACGAATGTTCCCGCGCCGTAAGCAACGCCAGTCAGCCAGGTGCTAATGCCCGCATTTTGGCGTCGCCAATAGATGCCGTTGGTGCTGGTGTAAACGGCCCCTGCATCGCCCACCGCCACCGCTAAGGTGGGCGAAGCGGCCACCGCCTCTAACCAGTCGTTGGTGTTGTTGTCGCTGAGGACCCCGCGTTGCACTTGGTCCAGCGCATCCGCATACAGCACCGTGCCTTGGGCCCCGACAATGATCAGTCGCTGGCCCAGAAACGCCACGCCTCGCAGCGGGTTGGTGGTGCCCGTGGCCCGGGGAATCCAAAGATCAAAATCCGAGCTGGTGTAAAGTTGGCCGCGCTCGGCTACCTGCACCCACAGGCCCGGGCTGCCGGGCAAATAGGCCAGATCGACGATGTTGTTGCCATGCGGCAGGGGATTCGAGAACCGCCAGCGCAAGGGCTGTTGGACGGCGGCTCTCGCTGTCACTGCAGCAGTCAGGCAGCAGAGGCCAATAGCCCAACGCCACAACCCCAGGCCACGCCTCAACGGGCGCGGCCTGGGCACAGTTCGACCCCGGCGCAGGCCACCAGCCCATACCTTAGCAGCATGGCCTGCGTCAGCCGTGGCAACAGTACCCGGCGACGTCATTTAGCACTTAAGGTCGCCCCTTAAGCGCTAACCGTCAACGTGCTGGATGGGGGTGGCGGCGCTTTACAGCGCGCCAAAGGCAGGGCCAAAACGAATCGACAGCCGGTGGCCGAGCTAGGCTCTAGCTCCAACGTGGCTCCCAAGTGGTTGGCCAACTGCTTGCAAATGGCCAAGCCCAGCCCGCTGCCCCCCTCCTTGGTCGAGACACACGGCTTGAACAGATGCGGTCGCAAGGCCTCCGGGAACCCCGGCCCTTGGTCAACCACTTCGCATCGGATTTGCTCTCCGGCATTGGCCAGGTGCAGCGTCACTTGCCCGCCAGCCGGGCTGGCCTCGATGCCGTTTTGGCATAGGTTCACCAAGATCAAGCTCAGCAAATTCGCAACCCGATTCGACACGGTTGCCTCACCCTCAAGCCGGGGGACCAGTTGCACTTGACGCGCCTGAGCCAGCGGCTCGACCTGTTGCACCACTACAGCCGCCAATTCGGCCAACGTGAGTTCATACCGATCTGGCCCTTGCAGTTCGTGCAGCACATTCACCACTTGGTTGATCAGGGCCTGCATGCGTCGGGTGGAAGCGATAGCCTGGCGCCAGGCTTCAGCCTCATGCTCAGGCTCAGGTGGGCTGACACTGGTCACGAAACTCTGGAGCCCCGACAATGGACTCTTGAGCCCGTGGATGAGGTGGGCCGTGATGGCGCCCAAGGCCGAGGTCTTGGCTGCCCAAGCCAGCTCTTGATTGGCCGCTTGTAGGTCGCGGGTGCGCTGGGCCAGCAGTTCATTGGTTTGCCGTAACCGCCGGAACGCCCACCACACCACCGCCGCCAAAATGCCGCCCCCCACCCCAAATGCCGCCGCGGCTTGGCCCACAATCAGCCAGTCCAACCGAGCGTATTGAGCGGCGATACTCCGACCTTCCAAAATGAACTGCGCCACACCCGATAGCCCGCCTTGCCGTAGTGAAGGCAACGGCACATTGACTTCCAGTATCGGCACGGGCTGTTCTGGCTCGCCATGGGCCGCGTTGCTGGACTCGAAAAGCTCAGATAACCGCGCCGCAGCATGATAGCGGCTGGTAGGCGTGAAAGACCGTAACTGCCGCAGCGCCGCGGCCGGAAGGTGCGCCGGCCGCACGTCCGGCGGAAAGGCCTCGATAAACCGCCCCTCCCGATCAAACAGGCGCGCAGCCAGGACACGACCCAGTTGCGAGGCCTTCAACAGCACAAAGGAGTGCTGAAGCGGGTCATCTGGATCGAAGACCCATTCCAACTCGGCAGCCTGCTCGTGCTGGAGCATGAGCGCCACCCCGTAAAGCAGCTCCGCGTCGCGCGCAGCAATTTGAGCACGGGTATTGCGGCGCACCTGCCAACTGGCCAGCATGATGGTGCCGGCCAGCACCGCCAGCATGGCCGCCGTCACCACCCACGGTAGCCTGCGTGAGCGCAACAGTACCAGTTCAACTGGACGCAACGGCGGCATCACCCCGCAGGTTCAATAGGCTCCGTCTGAACCAGGTTGCGTCGAGTTCAACTGCGGAGGCGGAAGGACCTGACTCCCGCCGACCTTGGCTGGGTCAGCCGCTGGAAGGCGAGGGCAGGTTTTGGCAAGCGACCTTGCCCAATGGGTTCTGCAGCTCAAGGTGTATCGATGCCCAAGGGATATCACTGAACTTACGCCGGATACCGCAGGGCGAGGCCTTGGCGGGTGCACCGCCACCTTTAGTTGTCGATCCCGCGGCGTTCGCGGCGGTCGCGCTGGATTTCAACGGCATCCTCACGCGCCTTTTCCAGCAGCTCACGGTGACTACGGAGTCGTTCCAGCAACTCTTGGCGCCGTTCACTTAGCTCCTGGCGCGCAGCTAAGGATTGCTCGCGCCAGCGTAGGCGCAGCTCTTCGAATCGCTGGCGAATCCGTTCACGCTCTTGGTCGGTGGTGCCTTGGAGCAACCGCCGCAGCTCTTCCTGTTGCCGAAGGTACTCGGCCCGATACTGCTCAAAGGTCCGCACCCGGTCGCTGACCTCCGGTGGCAACGGGGATTGCCCGGGCCGAAGCAAACGCAAGGGGTTGTCCGCTGCAAAAACCCCTGCCTTGTCCGGCACAATGATCCGACCGACTCGCTGCCGCGGTGCAGTGGGCGTGATGGCACCCGCTGAGCCGCTGGAATTACCTGGGCTGCCGGATGTTTGGCACCAAGCCAGCCCAGGCACCAGCAACCCAGCCGCCAGCAGCCCGATTCCAACCCATTGTCGCTTAGCTCTCATATCTTATGGCCGTGGCTGCGCCAGCCTTCGGGCACAGCCCCAAGCCCTAGACACTTTAATCCATTGCACAGTTGTGGCAAGGCGCATGCCAGCCTGGGTGGCTATGACGCATTCGGTTGGCGCAAAAGCACTTAGGCGAACCCAGCACCGACTGGGCACCAGATTCAACTGGGGCATTTCGCCAACGTTAGCCCGAAAACCTGCCCCGGTTTGGGGCATATTCCCCACAGCACACTGGGTCGGGCTGGACCGGCTCAATGCAGTTCATCTGGCTGGTTAGCGGCTTTGCGGTTTGACAGCCGGTATCGGAGGTAATCCCGGGTGACTCCCAACAGTCGAGCAGCTTGTGACACGTTGCCTTGGGTCTGCTTGAGGGCCATGTCAATCAGCCGGTTGACGGTTGCCTCCAACGAAAAGCCTTGAGGCGGAAAGACAAAGCCCGGGCGCAGACAATCGGTGGGATCAGGCGCTGCACTGTCCTGGCCTGGCCCAGTCACTTGGAGATGTTCCAGACGCAGCTCCGGGCTATCCTCGAACACAATGGCTCGCTCCAGTTCATGCGCCAGCTCGCGCACGTTGCCCGGCCAAGGATAGGCCAACAGCCGTTGCGCAGCGGCGGAGCTGATGGGACGCACGGGTAACCGGTGCCGTTGGCAAATGCGACGCACCAAAACGTCAGCCAGCTTCAGCACGTCTTGACCCCATTGTCGCAGTGGCGGGATGTGAATCCGATAAAGGTCAAGCCGATGATACAGGTCTTGCCGAAACAGGCCGCGGGCAACTAGTTCTTTGAGGTCGCGGTTGGTGGCGGCGATGACACGCACGTTGACCGGGATCATCTTGTTGCCGCCAACACGGCGGATGCGACGGTCCTCGATGGCACTCAGCACCTTGGCCTGCAACGGCAGCGACAAGCTGGGCAATTCGTCCAGCAACAGCGTGCCCCCATCGGCAGCCTCGAACAGCCCCATCCGCGCGGTGCGCGCATCGGTAAAGGCGCCCCGTTCATGCCCGAACAACTCCGACTCCGCCAGCGTCTCGGGCAAAGCCGAGCAGTTGACCTCGACCAAGGGCTGGGTGGCCCGCGGGCCTTGGTGATGCAGCCAGCGGGCCAGGGAGGTTTTCCCGGTGCCAGTCTCGCCCTCGATCAACACGGGCGGCAGGTCGGTCTGCATCCGACGGTCCGCAGCCAAGATGCGCTCCACCTGAGCCTGCAAGCTCGCCAGCGCTGGCCCGAAAAAGAGCGTCGGCTCGACCAAATCAGCCCGACGATGTTGGTCCAGGCGCGCGGATTGCCGGGCGCGACGCGCCCGTTCCAACACCAACGGCAATTCCTCGATCTCAAACGGCTTGGCCAGGTAATCCAAGGCACCCAACCGCATTGCCTCGACCGCACCGGTTATCCCGCCATGGCCCGTCATTACAATCACACCGGTGTGGGGCGAGAACTTGCCTTGACGCAACAGCTCGGTGCCCAAGCCATCGGGCAATTGCACGTCCAGCAGCGCAAAATCGAACTCCAGTTCCTCCAGCAGCCGTTGGGCAGACTCGAAAGTAGCGGCGCCCGTCACGTCGGCGCCCAGAGCCTGCAAGTGGGCTGTAATCTGCTTGCGCAGCAGCGTATCGTCCTCGACCACCAAGATTGCCAGTCCAGCTAACGTGCGCTCGGCCATCGACAGCATTTCTAAGCGGCAGCTAAAGGGTCTGACGACAAAATTCTGACGCTCAGACTGCCAACCCGCGCCGGCGCTCGGGTCAGCCTCGCAGGCCGCAGGCCGGCCTTTGGCCTGCCACAAGCCAGCCCGTTGCCTGGCAGCTTGGGCACTGCCGGCCGGTGTGGAGGCAGATCGGCACTTAAGCCACTTTCAGCTCGAACCGGCTCGGTTGGTTGCGTTGCCAGCGGACCTGTTCGGTGACACTGCGGCCATCGGGCAAGATCGCCGTCACCCGGTGCCATCCGTAATAGGCGCGCACCGGCCACCGGCCCTGACCGTCAGTTCGGCCTTCAGCCCGCGTCCACCACTGCCCTTTGATCAACTCCATCAACCGCTCATACACTGGCTTGGGCGACATGTCAGCCCGCACCAAGCCAGCGGCTGCACCTTGCCAAGCGCCGTGATCGGAAAAGTCCCACCATGTGATGGCTTGAACTGCTGGATGGCCAAAAAGCACGGTGTAAAACTGGGGCACGTAATCGGCTTGGCGCGCTTCGCCCTCGGGATTAGTAGGCTGCCAGTTCCGACCCGGGCCCCGCCGGGGACCGCTGACCACGGTGGTCTCGGTGAAGTGCAGTGGCACGCCGAACTTGGCGAATCGGTCGCACACAGCCCACACCCGCCGCAACGGCCAGGGGCTATCGTGCATGTGGCTCTGAATGCCAATGGCATCAAACAGCAGCCGGCCATGCTGCCGCAGTTGATCCAAGATGGCCTCGAACTCAGGGTCTGTCCGGTAATCATTCACCAGCAGCGTCGCCTCGGGATTGGCCGCGCGAGCCACGCGCAAATGCTCGGCCACGTAAGGCACCGCGCCCAGCGACTGAGCCCACTGGCCCAAACGGGTCTTGAACCGGCCCAGGTGCGTCGGTTCGTTCACCACGTCCCAGATGTCAATCCGGCCTTTGAACCGCTTGATGATGTCGCGCACCCGAGCATGCGACAGACGCCGGATTTCCTCGAAGTCTTGGGGCAGCCAACGCGGGTCAGCAAAATCCCACACCAACGGGTGACCTTTGCAGCGGATCTGCTGTTGGGCGCACCAGTCCAACACCTGATCGGTGTAGGCGTATTGAGGCTGGCCTTGGACCGGTTCATACATCGGCCAGTAAAAGCCCAGCGTAGCAAAGTTCAGCAGCGCAGCAAACCGCTGGCGGTATTGGCTCTCCAGCTCCGGCGTCGGTAAGCGCCCGAACCGGAAGATGTTGCACCCGAACAAAAACTCGTGTCGCACCTGCTCCAGCTTGACCGTGGCGCCGCGCACCGGTTGGCCATCTGACCCCCGCACCACCACCACACCGTCGCCTTGGCGATGCAGCCGGATACGCTCTTGAGCTTGAGCTAGGATTTCTTGGTCGGAAGCTTCAGCGGCTGGCGCGCGCCACACCGGTCTGGCCGCCACGGCAGCAGCCGTCAACCCCATCGAACGCAGGAAGGCACGTCGGTTCATGCCCACATTCCGCCAGGCTTCAGCCCGGAGCGCAACTCTGGACCGTAGCTTCGGAGCATGGAGCATGGGGCACGGGGCATGGAGCATGGAGTTCGGAAGACTGAAGACCGAGCACAGAAGACCGAGGGCGCTCACCCGTAGGCCGCCGCCGTAAGGCGGCGGACACCAGCCCAGGGCAAGCGCAGCGCCGCCCTGGGTCGGCAAGCCGCCCAATTCTATTTTCAAACATCCTCAGAAACACCTGCCCGCCCGAGTGCAGCGCAGACGACCCGAGGGCGGCCATGCCCAAGGCAAAGCGGCGTCAAAGCCGCCACGCTCGAAGAGCTAGCGTGCAGTCGGGCCTGCGTTCTCGCGCGTTCAACGGGCAGCTCCTAAGAGTCTGTCGGACTTAGCTCACGGCCCCGGTGAGGTAGGACTTTTCAGCGATTCAGACAGTTGGGATTAACCAATGTCGGGAACCGGGCAGCCTGATCAACACGGCAGTTCCGACTGCCTCACCGAGCCGCTCAGCGGCCAAAGACCCCAGAGTTCAGTCCGCCCCCCGCTTTTTTAGCCTGCCCCGGCCAGGTCCACCCCGCCCCCAGCCGGTGCAGCCGCTTTACATTGTAGGCCAGCCACACCAAGGCCCATTCTCCACCAACTTTCTTCAGGCCCCGCAGCAGCAATTGCCCAAACCCCAGCACCGCCTTCATCACCCCAAACACCGGCTCCACCGTGCACACCCGCCTCCGGTCAACCGCTCGACCCTCAGGACTCTTCAGTTTCTCGGCCATCGCCACCAACACTGGGTCCTTCAGCCTCCGGGGGTTCTTGACCTTGTCCAGCGGTCGATACTCGTAGCGCCGCGGCGCGTGCGCGTCCTCCCGATGCACACTCACATACAGCTCCAGGTCCGGTCGGTCCCGCCCCAGTCGTTGCAAGTCCTCCTTGTCCGCATACCCACAGTCAGCAAGCAACGCTAACATCATGTGGGATGGATACTGTTCATCGCCACAGCCCTTGCGCTTGACGGCGAAGGCCGACAGCGCCAGCCGCTGGACAGCGTGGATGACGGAGTGGACTAGGTCATCTTCGGCCACCTAATCGCACTGGTCCACGGGCAGAAGCAAGGGCGTGTCGCAGTCAATGGTTCTGAACCGTTGTGCCACTTTGGCTGATGAACAATGTCAGCCCCATGGTTATTCAGTTCACACCTATGTCCCCGCGAAAGGAAAAGTCCGACAGCCTGCTAGGGTCGTGAAGGCTGGGTTTTCAGTGCCGCACCTCAGTACAGCTTGATCCGGGCGAGAGGCCGGAGCGTTCTTTGAGGAAGAATTCTTGCGGAACTGGGTTATCTTACGTTGCCTAAAGGGCTGTCAGCCTGTGGGTAGGCCGATGGCCCCGGGCTGAGTTTTAGCATGACGTTTAGCAGAACAATCGCCTGGATACATCGGGCCATGTGGCCCCAGGTCCCAAGATCAGGTGGCTCCGAGCGCAGGCTGTGGGCCGGAACGGCTCGTTGGGTGTCGAGGCTACTGAGCGGCTGCCCAGCTCCGACGGCTGGATGGTGGCCCATGCCGAAGCCGAGGCGGGCGGCGGCAGTTGGCCTGGGTGGCTGGCGACCGTGGCTGGGTTTGGCCTTAGCCCTGGGCATAGGCTTGGGCAGCGGGACTGCGGCACCGGGCCAGGAGTCGGTGGTCATCACCGAATTTTTGGCCAGCAACGTTAAGGGTTTGACCGACGAGGACGGCGATAGCTCAGATTGGATCGAGCTCTTTAACAGCGGCTCGACCGCACTGAACCTGTTTGGGTGGCACCTGACTGATGACCCGGCTGATCTGACCAAATGGACCTTCCCGGCCACCAACTTGGCGCCCAAGGGTTTCCTGATTGTGTTTGCCTCGGGCAAAGATCGAGCGGTGCCCGGCGCGCCCCTGCATACCAGCTTCAAATTGGACGCGGATGGCGGGTATTTGGCGTTGGTGAAGCCCGATGGAGTCACGATTGCCTCGGAGTGGCGGTACGGGCCGCAACGAGCCAATTACTCCTACGGCATTGGCCAGACTGTGCTGGTGAATCCGTTGGTGGCCTCCGACGCAGTTGTGCGGGTTTGGGTGCCGGCAGATGGCACGTTGGGTCTGAGCTGGGTCAGCAACAACTTCAATGACACAAGCTGGCTGGTGGGGACCAATGGTGTGGCTTACGAAGCCACGGTGCCGGGGTTTGCCGTGCGCAATTTCAAGGCCAAAGTCCAGGTCGGTAGCCTGACTGCCGCCGAGACGGTGATCGCTTCTCCAGCCCAACAGGCGGCGGTGTATGCGGAGAACAGTCCGGTGATTAACTACCTCAATACGGGTGCCAGCGGCCATTATGGGTCGGACCGAACGGTGCCGGGATTCGTCATAGGCGTGAACGAAGACGATTACGTGATCGAGGCCACAGCCACCGTGACGATCCCACAGGCAGGCGATTGGACCTTTGGCGTCAATAGCGATGACGGGTTTGGCCTCACCATCGGTTCTTTCAGCATGTCGTATCCCAACCCGCGCAGCCCGGCGGATACGTTGCAGACCTTTTCGTTTCCTGCGGCGGGCGATTACCCGTTGCGGCTGGTGTTTTACGAGCGGGGTGGCGGCTCGGGAGTCGAGCTGTTTGCCGCCCAGGGCAGCTACGCCGCTTGGGGCTCGAACTTCAGGTTGGTCGGGGATACAGCCAATGGGGGATTGGCGGTGCGATCGTTGCCGGTGGGCGGCGGCAGCGGGCTGGGGTATCGGTCCTTGATCCGCACGGATCTTCAGGACTTGATGCTCAGCAACCGGCCCTGCGCTTACGTGCGGGTGCCGTTCAACGTCACCAACGCGGCGGGTCTGACCGCGCTGACGTTGAACGTGCGGTATGACGATGGGTTTGTGGCTTGGCTCAATGGGGTGGAGGTGGCGCGCCGCAACGCGCCTGGGGCCTGGCAATGGAACGCCGCAGCCACAGGGGCGCACTCGGGGCTGGAGCTGGAGCCAATCAATTTGTCGGATCGGCTAGGCCTAGTGCGCGACGGGCTCAACGTGTTGGCGGTGCAGGGCCTGAATGAATCGGCCAGCGATCCTGACTTTTTCCTGTGGGTGGAGCTGGCAGAAGTCAAAGCCGTGCCTACCACCAACCAGTTCTTCCCCAACCCCACGCCCGGGGCGTTGAATGGCAATTCGGGTTTTGCGGGTTTTGTAGCGCCGTTGGAGTTCCGACCGCCGCGCGGTTTTTACGACAGTAACGTGACGTGCGTGATCACCACGGCCACAGCCGGGGCCATGATCCGTTACACCACCAACGGCAGTTGGCCATCGGCCACCAACGGCACGATTTACACCGGGCCGATCGTGATTGCTGGCACCACCACGCTTCGGGCTATTGGGTATGCCCCTGGGTTATCGCCCACCGAGGTGGCCACTCACACCTACATCTTCGTGCGCGACGTGATCCGTCAATCCCCCAACGGCGAGGCGCCCGGGCCGGGCTGGCCCACAGCGCCGTCGTCGGCTGGCCAGATTTACGATTACGGGATGGACCCGGACATTGTGAATACCGCGCCGTGGAAGGACACCATCCTGGAGGATTTGAAGTCGTTGCCGTCGTTCTCGATTGTGATGGACCTGAAGGATTTGTTCGATGATGCCACGGGTATCTACGCCAATGCGCGGGGCGATGAGATCGCCTGGGAACGGCCCTGCTCGCTGGAGTTGATCCATCCGGATGGCACGCCCGGGTTTCAGATCAACTGCGGCATCCGCATCCGCGGCGGTTACAGCCGCAGCGGCAGCAACCCCAAACACGGTTTTCGGTTCTTTTTCCGGCAGGAATACGGGGCAGCCAAGCTGCGGTATCCGCTGTTTGGGTCTGAAGGGGCCGACACGTTCGACAAGATCGATTTGCGGACGTTCCAGAACTATTGCTGGAGCTTTAACGGCGACCGGCGGATGATCTGTTTGCGGGATCAATTGAATCGCGACTTGCAATTGGCCATGGGCCAGCCGGCCGAGCGTGGGCGGTTTTACCACCTCTACATCAACGGCCAATACTGGGGTCTTTACAACACAGCCGAACGGCCCGAGGCCAGCTATGGGGAGACTTACCTGGGCGGTCGCGCTGAAGATTATGACACGATCAAGGTGGACCCAGACCTGGGCTACAGCATCGAGGCCACCGACGGCACCACCGACGCCTGGTATCAACTCTGGAGCATGGCGGTCAACCCGGGCTTTGCTGATGACGCCGATTACTTCCGCGTTCAAGGGCTAAATCCAGACGGCACGCCCAACCCGGCTTACCCCAACCTGCTGGATGTGGACAATCTGATTGACTACATGCTGTTGATCATTTGGAGCCAGAACCTGGATGCGCCCATCTCCAACTTCATCGGCAATACTTCACCGAACAATTTCTTCGCCCTGCGCAATCACACTGGTCGATACGGCGGGTTCAGGTTTTTCGCCCATGACTCGGAACACACCTTGCTGGTCGAGCAGCTCAATACGGATCGGACCGGGCCATTTCCGGCGGGTGACCCAACCCAAGGCAGCAGTTTTGCCAAGAGCAACCCGCAGTATTTGTGGCAGCGGCTGTCGGCTAACGCCGAGTTCCGGATGCGCGTGGCCGACCGTATTCAACGGCACTTCTTTAACGGCGGCCCACTCAGTCCCGAGGGTGTGATGGCCTTGTTCATGGCTCGGTCCAACGAGATTTATCGGGCCATCGTGTGTGAATCGGCCCGATGGGGTGACGCCAAGGTCAGCACGCCCTATACCCGGAACACGTGGTTGGCCGAGATGCAGCGAATCGCCAGCACCTATATCCCGCAACGGACCGGTATCGCGTTGAACCAGCTCAAAGCCAAGGGGCTGTTTCCTAACCTGTCGGCCCCAACCCTCAATCGCTGGGGTGGCTATGTGTCCAATGGGTTCATCCTGTATCTGACCAACCCCAACCCCAGTGGCGTGATCTATTACGCGCTCAACGGACCGGACCCACGGCAACGGGGCGGCAGCATTCACCCGGCGGCCTTGGCCTACAGCCCGGGCACGCCTATCCCCATCAACTTCCAGACCACAGTTCGAGCCCGAGTGCTCAGCGGCTCGATTTGGAGCGCCCTACTCGAGGCCAGCTTCTTTGTGGCGCAAGATTTCAACCGGCTGCGTATCACCGAGATCATGTATCACCCCCCAGACTGGGGCGGGTTTGTGAGCGATGACCTGGAGTTCATCGAGTTGAAGAATGTCGGCACCAATGTGTTGGACCTCAGCGGATTGGCTTTTACCGAGGGGATCAGCTTCACGTTTACCAACGGGACGCGGCTGGGCCCGGGGCAATTCTTGGTTTTGGCGCGTAACCCTAGCGTCCTGGCGCAGCGGTATCCGGGCTTGGTCATCCACGGAGCTTACACGGGCAAGCTGGATAACGGCGGTGAACGCTTAACCCTCAGCCACCTGTGGGGCGGCAAGGTGTTGTCGGTGACCTACGACGATGCCAATGGGTGGCCCATCACAACCGATGGCTGGGGCTTTTCGCTGGTGCCGCGGGCTCAGACAGCACTGGACTGGGATCAACCCACAAGTTGGCGCGCCAGTAGCCAGCCCGGCGGATCACCGGGTGCGGATGACCCGCCTGTAGCCATCCCGCCGGTGTTGATCAACGAAGCCCTCAGTCACAGCGTTCCACCAGTGCTGGACTGGATCGAGCTGTATAACCCCACCGAGTCCAACGTGGTCGTCGGCGGCTGGTTTTTGACCGATGACCGGGCTACCCCTTACAAATTCCGCATTCCAGACGGCACCGTGGTGCCTGCCCGAGGGTACTGCGTGTTTACCGAAGTGGACTTCAATGCCCAGCCAGGTGCGTCCAACAGCTTCGCCCTGAGCGTTCAAGGCGACGAAGTGTATCTGTTGTCGGCTACCGCGCAGGGCGAGCTGACCGGTTACAGCCACGGGTTCAGTTTCGATGCGGCTGAGGCTGGGGTCAGCTTTGGCCGGCACGTCAACAGTGCCGGGGAGGAATACTTCGTGGCTCAAATCAGCCCCTCACCCGGAGCGACCAACACCGGGCCACGAGTTGGGCCGCTGATCGTGCGCGAGATCATGTATCATCCGCCGGACCTGCCAGGCGGCGTGGATAACAGCACCGATGAATACCTGCTGCTGGAAAACATCACCGACCAGCCGCTACCCCTGTTTGATCCGGCGTTTCCCACCAACACATGGCGGGTGGCTGGCGGGGTGAGCTTCCAGTTCCCCACCAATGTGGTCTTGCCCCCAGCCGGCACGCTGGTGCTGGTGAACTTTGATCCGGCTGACTCGGCGCAGTTGAGCGGGTTCCGGGCCAAATATGGCCAGCTTGCCAGCCTGCCCACTTACGGACCGTATTCGGGCAAACTCAACAACAGCCGTGACACGATCAAGCTTTACAAGCCTCAGCCGCCGACCAGCAACGGGGTGCCGTGGGTGTTGGTCGAGCGGATCGATTACCGCGACACTGCCCCCTGGCCACCGGGGCCGGATGGTTCGGGCACCGCATTACGGCGCAGGAGTTGGACCAGCTTTGGTAACGAGCCGACCAACTGGCTGTCGGCTGCGCCTCTGACCATTGTGGCTCAGCCGCAGAGTATGGTGGTCACCAATGGGCATAGCGCGACCCTGACCGTGTCAGCCATCGGCACCGGGCAGTTGCGCTATCAATGGCGCCATAACGGTGTGGATGTGCCTGGGGCCACAGGCCCCACTTTCACCATCGTCGCGGCTACTCTAACCGATGCCGGCACTTATACGGTAATGATCTCTGACGAAGTCGGCTCAGCACTCAGTGCGCCGGCCACGTTGACAGTGCTGGTGAAGCCGGTGATCACCCAGCAGCCCCAAAGTCAAGTTGCGCTTCTGGGCCAGACGGTGACGTTCCAGACCACCGCAGACGGCACCGAACCGTTGTGGTACCGGTGGCGGAAGAACGCTGCAACTTACTTGTGGCCGGGCGAGCCGACGCTGTGCCTGGGGCAAGTGAACTTCGAGCACGCCGGCACCTACGACGTGGTGGTGACCAATCTGGCCACAGCCATCATGGGCGGTTACACCCGCAGCTCCAACGTGTATCTGACGGTCGTCCAACCACCCACCAACCAGGTGGCCATGCCGGGCCAAACCGTGATTTTCCGCGCCCAAGTCAGCACGCCGCGGCCCTCGGGCACCAACATGGTCCAATACCGCTGGCTATACCAAGGGGCTGATCTACCCGGCGCCACCAGCACCAACCTGGTCCTGACTAACCTGCAACTCCACCAGTTCGGCACCTACACGTTTGTGGTAATCAACATGGACGGTGCCATGGCCACGTTCCCGGTGCTTTTGGAACCGGCTTGCACCGATTGCGACGGTGACGGCCTGCCCGACGCTTGGGAACGGATGTATCGGACGGATCCGTCCGATCCGTCGGATCGGGACCTCGACCCTGACCTAGACGGCCTGACCAACTGGCAGGAGTACCTGGCTGGCACCGACCCGCGCGACCCGCGCAGTTGCCTGCGGCTGGGGATTGAACTGCAGGGCAGCCGCACGATTGTGTTGAGCTTCCAAGCCGTGTCCAACGTCGCCTACACTGTGCTGCGCAGCTACAGCCTCGCTCCGGGCCTGTGGCACAGCTTCACCAACATCGGTGCTGCCCCGGTCAGCCAGCCTATTATCTTGACCCTCCCCCAGCCTGCCGAGCCAGAGGCCTATTACCGGGTGGTCATCCAGCCACCGTGAAGCTCGGCTGACGGAGCCGGCCGAAACGCAGCGTAGCCTGCGGGCCACAGAGCCCTAGCCCGTGTGGGCCGGTCCGAACCGGCTGTTCGGCCGGGCCGCCCGAGTCGTTCTGCGCTTGCGGGTGCGTCGGCTCTTCAGCCCAGGTCAACCTCCACAGCCTGCTCAAACCACGTTTTGCTTGTACCAGTCTAGGGCCGCTTTGAGGCCGTCAGCCAAGCTGTGGGTAGGCGCATACCCAAGCAACCGGCTTGCCTTGGAGATATCCGCCAGTGAATGCCGCACGTCGCCCGGCCGGAAGTCGGCATAGACCGGTTGCCGGCTGCGCACCGCGGGGAAATCCGGGGCCAACAACTGCTGCAGGCACTGGAACAGTTCGTTGAGCGTGGTGCGCTGGCCCACCGCCACGTTGTAAACCTGCCCCACTGCCTCGGGGTTCGTGGTGGTCGCCGCTAGCAGGTTGGCCTGCACCACGTTGTCCACGTAACAGAAATCCCGACTAGTCTGGCCGTCGCCGTAAATGTGCACCGGCTCATGGCGGATCAGGGCGGCGATCCACTTGGGGATCACCGCCGCATAAGGGCCTTCGGGGTCTTGCCGCGGGCCGAACACGTTGAAGTAGCGCAGGCCAATCACCTCCAACCCGTAACAGCGCGCAAACACCCCCGCATACAATTCGTTGGTCAGCTTGCTGGCCGCATACGGGGAGAGCGGCTGGCCGATCTGATCTTCCACTTTGGGTAGGCCAGGGTGATCGCCATAGACCGAACTACTGGAGGCATACACCAGCCGCCGCACCCGCTGGTCCCGAGCCGCTATCAACATGTGCAAGGTGCCATTGACGTTGACCTCGGTGGAAGTGACCGGGTCTTGGATCGAGCGAGGCACCGAGCCCAGAGCCGCTTGGTGCAGCACGTAGTCCACCCCAGCGCACGCTTGCTGACAGGCACTCAGGTCCCGCACATCGCCCTCGATAAACTGGAACCGCGCCCACTGTTCAGGGCTTACCCGGCGCCTGACTTCCTCCAAGTTTCGACGATGGCCGGTAGCAAAATTGTCCAAACCACGCACCGTCTGGTTGAAACGCAACAACGCCTCCAGCAGGTTCGAGCCGATGAACCCGGCTACACCGGTCACCAGCCACGTCCGAGGCGAAGCCGACAGCGCTGTGCGGCATTGCTCGTAAGCACTCATCAGCTTAAGCGATCCACCAGACTGTTAGGTTGATTCGATGCCCGGGCCGATTGCGCGGCCTGGGCCAAGATTGAACGGGGGTGGGTCATGCCTTCCACACTTGGCCCGGCTTAACCTGGCACGCGGCCATGGCGTTGCGGGTGTCGATGATGCACTGGCACCAGTCGGCCAGTTGTTGGTAGTTGACGGTGGTGTGCGCCGTGGCAATGACCGCCGCGTCGAAAGCCTGGATGGTCTCTCGGTTCCAACTGATGGATTTTGTCCCGGCCCAGTGCGCATGCTCGCGGGTGGGCGGTATTTCCGGAATGTAAGGATCGTAGTAGGCCACCTCGGCCCCCTGGCCCTTCAGCAGGTCCAACAGCACAAACGTGGGCGACTCGCGCAAGTCGTCCACATCCGCCTTGTAAGCCAATCCCAGAAGCAAAATCCGGCTACCGTTGATGGGTTTGCGCCGGGCATTGAGCGCTTCGGCTACCCGGCCTACCACGTACCTGGGCATGGAGGTGTTGATTTCGCCCGCCAATTCGATAAACCGCGTGTGTTGCCCGTACTCGCGCGCTTTCCACGTGAGGTAAAACGGATCGATCGGGATGCAATGCCCACCCAACCCGGGCCCGGGATAGAACGCCATGAACCCGAACGGCTTGGTCTTGGCAGCGTGGATCACCTCCCAAATGTCGATGCCCATGGCAGCATAGACCACCTTCAGTTCGTTCACCAGGGCGATGTTGACCGAGCGAAAGATGTTCTCCAGCAGCTTGGTGGCTTCGGCCGTGCGGCAGTTGGACACCGGCACCAAGGTCCGGATGGCCTGGCCATAAAGGGCCATGGCCTTCTGGAGGCAGGTAGGCGTATAGCCACCAATCACTTTGGGAATCAAGGCCACTTGGCTGGCAGGGTTACCCGGGTCCTCACGCTCGGGGGAAAAGGCCAGGTGAAAATCCACACCGGCTCTGAGGCCGGACCCCTGTTCGAGCACCTGGCGCAGGTCTTCGTCGGTCGTACCGGGGTAAGTGGTCGATTCCAGCACCACCAGCATCCCCCGCCGCAAATGCGGCGCGATGCTCTGGCCGGTGCGCAACACATACGAAATGTCCGGTTCACGGTTCTTGTTCAGCGGCGTGGGCACACAAATGACCACCGCCTCGACCTCAGCTACCCGACTGAAATCGGTCGAAGCACTGAACCGGCCGCTTTGGACCTGCTCGGCTATGGCGGCGCTGTCGATATGCTTGATGTAGCTGCAGCCGGCATTGCACGCCTTGACCTTAACCGGATCGATATCCAAGCCCAGCACCCGCAGCCCGCTCCGGGCAAACTGCAGCGCCAAGGGCAAGCCCACATAACCCAAACCTACCACCGCAACGGTGCTCATCGGTTTGTCTTGTCTCATAAGCCTGTTACTGGACCAGAATCGTTCCAACAGCGCGGGGCTTCTTCGCCACCAAGGCCCACTGGCGCCGAGGCCCGCAGGCCGTCAAAGCTCGATCACTTCCCCGTCGAGGGGGAAGCAGACCGAGGTTTCGGGCAGCATTTTACTCGCCAAAGTTCGGACCTGTTCCACTTTATCCCGATACGCCCGAGCCAAGTGCACCAAAGCCAACCGCCGCACCCGTCGGCCCTGTAAAAAGCCGAACAATTCCTCCACCGCAAAGTGCGAGAGCTCGCATACCAACAGATCCAGCGGAGCAGCCACCAGCGGTTCCAAATCCGTCACACCGCCTAGGTCAGCGCTGTGGCCAATTCGGGCTCCGACCCCCTCCAGCACAAACGAGTAAGCCTCAAAACCGACCGGATACATCGAGCCGAATTGGCGTCGGAAATCCTCCAAGTGCGTGGTCAGGTGCGGCGTCACCGTCACCGGCCCGATCCGCACCGGCAGGCCAGCGGCCAGCGGCTCGAAGGTGAGCCTGAACGGCAACAACTCGTCAAACAAGTAGCCGGCCCGCAGCATCTGCCGCACCGGCCCAAGCCCTTCCGACGGCGCATGGACCGTCAAGGCCTTACGCCGGTCCTCCAGCCACAAGCTCTGCAGCATCATGAAAAACCCGCCCACATGATCGGCGTGCAGATGCGACAAAAAGATTCGGTCAATCAATTCGTAGCTGAGGCCCAGCGCCTTGTAGCTCCGGCTCAAACCCTCCCCGCAGTCCACCAATACCGTCACCGGACCAAGCCGATACAAATAGGCCGAGTGATTGCGGTCAGCACAAGGCAATCCGTCCCCGACACCCAAACAAGTTAGTGAACGATCCTGCATCCGATTCGGCCTCTCACTCACAGGCCACACCAGCAAAGTGTGTGCCGGGAACCGGTTTGGCAAGTCCGCACCACCGGCTTCGGCGGGGCCCAAGAGGCTGTGGCTCGTAGCTTCTGAGGCAACAACCCTCCCAGCCCGGCCCAGGCATGCCTCTCAGGCCGACCCACTTCTAATCCAAGGCTGCGGCGGCGCACGCCATGGCGACGCGGGCTTGGCAGGGCCAGCCAGACTTTCCTGAACCCGGGGGCTATGGCATGGGCCCACTGCCAAATGCTCAGGTGGCACCAGGCTAGCTGCTGGATCGCCCCAGCCATCCGTCGGTTTCGGTGGTCGTCCGGCTTAGGCTGCACTAGGAGCCGCGCGCAGCCGGCCCTGGAGGCATCGGACTAGCTCTGCCACCGTCAGCGTCACCACCGTGCCAATGAGCGTGTACCACGGCCAAAAAACCGTTACGCCCACCACGCGGTCCCACCACGCCTTGGTCCAATCCAGTCGCGGCAACGCGTGCACTGCACTCATGACCACCAGACCACTGATCATCCCTACTACTACCGGCCCGGCATTGCCCCGACGCCACCAGACTGCCAAGATCAGCCCGCCCAACATCGCCCCACTGGTTAGCCCGCTCAACGCAAACGCGGCGTGCAGCACCGATTCGACCTGGCTGGTCAAGAATGCTACCGTCATGAGCAGCGCTCCCCAACCGAGCGTCACCCCCCGGCTCAGGCGCAACTCGAAGGCCGCCGTGCGTTGAACCCGAGCCATGCTCTTGTAAAAATCCATCGTCACTACCGAAGATAACGCCGACAAGGCAGCGCTGACCGACGACATCGCCGCAGCCAAGATGGCCACCAGCAGCGCGCCCTTTAACCCGCTGGGCATCGCCGTCAGGATGAAGATCGGGAAAATGTAATCGTTTTTGCTCACGCCAGGCCGAGCTTCGGGCAGCGGGATGGGCATGTTGGGAAATTGCTGGTAATACACCCACAGCATCACCCCCGTCAGCAGGAAGATCAGGAACAACGGCAGGATCAACACCGCACTCAGCACCAGCGCCTTGCGCCCGTCCCGGACCGACCGACACGTCAACACCCGCTGCACAATCAATTGGTCAGCCCCATGCGAGCTCATCACCATAAACGTCGCCCCAATCAGCCCCATCCACAAATTAAATGGCCGGGCCAGCGAGAAAGCCGGATTGAACCAGTGCAACTTGCCGCCACCTGCAGCCTGCTGGAACGCACCACCGAGCCCGCCGGCTGTCAGGCTGGGGATGTAAAACAGGGCAAACAGGCCCCCTGCCAAGAAAATTAAAAACTGCACCGCCTCCACCCAGACCGCCGACTTGACCCCGCCGAAGAAGGTGTAAGTGAGCGCCAAGCCTACAAACAGCACGATCACAGGCACGATCTGTTCCGGGCCAAAGCCCAGCATTAGTTGCAGCGGAATACACGTTACATACACCCGCACGCCCGCAGCCAAAGTGCCAGCCACCAAAAACAACCCAGCTGCCGTGCGCCGCGCTGCCGGACCGAACGCCTGAGCCAACAACTGGTAGGGCGAATACACCTCGCCTTTGAAGTAATGGGGCACCAGCACCACCGCCAAAATGATCCGGGCAATCACGTAGCCCAGGACAATTTGCACGAACGTTAAGTTGTCCGACCCATAGGCCATAGCCGGCACACCAATAAACGTCAGTGCACTGGTCTCGGTGGCCACAATCGAAAAGCCCACCCCCCACCACGGCATGGTGCGGCTGCCCAGGAAATAATCCCGCGTGCTGGTTTGCCCACGGCCACGCCACAACCCAAAAGCCATGATCCCGGCCAGATACGCGCCAATCACCAGCCAGTCACTGAACCCAACATGCTCCATCGCCGAACCTACCCACGTGTGCGCCATTTGTGGACTGCGCAGCCCAGGTTGGCCAGGGAAAAACGTGCCTGGGCCGCTGCGGCCACACTGCACCACTGGCTTCCGACCAGCCGCCCACCAACCTGAGCCCGCACAGGTGGGGCTAACCGCAGTTCGACAGTCAAGCTGGTCGTGGGTTTAGACTAGGTGGACCCTGATGTAGGCCAATGAGGCGGAATCTTGTGATCTGCAGCGACTGAACAAACGCAGAAATGGTGCGCGCTGCAGGATTTGAACCTACGACCCCCAGTGTGTGATACTGGTGCTCTACCGCTGAGCTAAGCGCGCAGTTTGCCTTGCGTCCGCATGGGCTGGCCTGAGGCTCGATCTCAGGCCACTGGACCCCAGCGGCGCATCACCTAAATACTGTGATCCAACCCAGCCGGCAACTCAACCAAAAAGTTGCCGCGATGGTTTGCAGCGATGATTCAAGAAGCGTTTGGGATCCTGGGGCGCTGGCCTGCGGGTAGGCGTCGGCCCGGGCGATCTCGGAACGATTCCTGCCAGGGCACCGGGTTGCGGCTGCCCAGACTGAGTTGCGGATGGGGATCGACCAAGCTGCAAACGCGGGCGTTGTTGGCCAGGCCATGGCGGCTGGCCAATTGCTCTTTCGACCAGCCAATCCAAGCGGCACACGGGCGTCCATGCCGGGCCGGAGCCTCCAACCCACCAACGCTAGCCAGATGCCCTGGAGTCCGGTTACGCCACAGAGCGCTTGGCCGATCCATGTGGCGCTTTTCATATCCATGACGGGTGCACGTCTTACTGTTCCAGCATGGGCCTTGGTCAAGGTGGTGAGGCGCACCGGAGAGGTCGAGCCCCTGTTGTTCGGGAGCTTGGGCAGGCGTAAAGGCGGCCGTGTGGGCAAACGGTCACCCGGGGCGAAGAGCGCGTAGTTATTGGCGCAGTCCCATCTCCGCCCACAGACCTTTGCCAGACGTGCGTGAATCATTCTTGGGCGCACCGGGCGCATGGGGTTGACTTGATGTCCGCCGACTCGCCTCGGCGGCTACCTTGGCCTGCCCGCTGGAAGTCGGTGATACGCCAGGAATGCGAACCTGCAATCGACTGTGATGCGGGCACCGCGGTAAGACACCTATTGCAACGCGCTAGCTGGTAGGAGCCCCGGCCCCCTGCGAGCTTGCGCGCAGGTTGCGTCTTGCTTCGGCTCGGCAGCAGGTCACATTAGGCCCCGAACAACTATGCGCTCTGACATTATCAAAAAAGGGATCGAACGGGCTCCCCATCGCAGTCTACTCCGGGCCACTGGGGTAATCGAGTCTGAGGCGGACTTTGACAAGCCGTTCATAGCCATCGTCAACTCTTACACCGACTGCATTCCGGGCCATGCACACCTGAACGAGGTGGGGGCGCTGCTCACGCGGTTGGTGCGTCAAGCTGGCGGGGTGCCGTTTGTGTTCAACACGATCGGCATCGACGACGGCATCGCCATGGGCCACAGCGGCATGAAGTATTCGTTGCCCTCCCGTGAGTTGATCGCCGATTGCGTCGAGAGCATGGTGCGCGCGCATTGTTTTGATGGGATGATCTGCGTGCCCAATTGCGATAAGATCATCCCCGGCATGCTCATGGCCGCTATGCGGCTGAACATTCCCACTCTGTTTGTCAGTGGCGGGCCAATGGCCGCCGGGGTGGCTCAGCAACCTGCCGACAGCGAGCTGCCAGCCCACCTGCGGCCAGCCACCAAAACTGCCGATCTTATCACGGTGTTCCAAGCCGTGGGCCAGCTACAAGCCGGCGCGATCTCAGACTCGGACCTCAAACGCCTGGAGCAGACTGCCTGCCCCACCTGTGGCTCCTGCGCCGGGATGTTCACCGCTAACTCGATGAATTGCCTGTGCGAAGCCCTGGGCATGGCGTTGCCGGGCAACGGCACCATCCTGGCGGTCTCCAAAGAACGCGAAGCCCTCTACGAACGGGCCGCTCGCCAGATTCTGAAGCTGGTGGAGTGGGACTTGAAACCGCGAGACATCGCCACTCTGGAAGCATTCGATAACGCGTTCATGTTGGACCTGGCCATGGGCGGGTCCACCAACACGGTGCTCCACGGCCTGGCCATCGCCCGCGAGGCCGGTATCACCTACGATCTCAAGCGCCTTGACGAGCTGTCGCGGCGGGTGCCTTGCCTGTGTAAAGTGTCTCCGTCCTCAGCGTATCACCTCCAGGACGTGCACCGGGCAGGCGGCATCCACACCATTTTGGGCGAACTCAAGCGCATGGGTCTGCTGCACCTGCACTGCAAGACTGTCACTGGCAAGACCCTGGGCGAGAACGTCGATGAATGGGATGTGCGTTCGCCCACGTGTACGGCTTGGGCCAAAGCTGTACGGGTCTCGGGTGCTTCGGCTATTGTGCTGGACCCGTCGGATCGGCTGGGCGCAGCAGCCCGCACGGCCAGCGGCCACCTGGCGCCCAAACCCATGCTGTTTTTCCCGGCGGACCGGCTGGCGATCACGCTGTGGCGGTATGCGGCTGCGTGGAACGCCGGAGAACTGGATGCATTGTTGGCTGTGCTCGATCCCAAGTGCACTGTCCGGATGGCGGATGGCACGGTGCTCAAAGACCACGAATCCTTGCGCGCGGCTTTCCAACAGCAACTCCAAGAAGCCAAAGGCCTAATCCGGGCTGAGCTGGGCGATTACCGAGGTGAACCGGTGCTGCTTTTCTGGCGTTACCAAAAGACCGGTGAACGTGCCCGGCACGCTCTGGTGCGGGTCAAGCGGTTCAGCAACTGGCTGATCCAGCGGGCCGAGTTCGACGCCGACTCACGGCGTTTAGCCAAGGTAACGGCCACGGGGCTGATGCCGTATGACCCGGCGTTTTTGTTCGATCCCTACGACTGTATTCGGACGCAGGCCACTGCTTACTCGCCGGACGGCGGGCTGGCCATCCTTTATGGCCAGCTTGCGCCCCAAGGCAGCGTGCTCAAAACCGCCGGCATCAGCGACGCCTTCAAAGCCCGGTGCGGCCCGGCATTTGTCTTCGAGGGCCCGTGCGTCATTTTCGAGAGCCAAGAGGACGCCTGCGCCGGCATTCTGGGCGGCAAAGTGAAGCCAGGCGACGTGGTCATTATCCGCAATGAAGGGCCCCGGGGCGGGCCGGGCATGCAAGAGATGCTGTCGCCCACCAGTTACATTGTGGGCATGGGCTTGGGCGACAGTGTGGCGCTGATCACCGATGGCCGGTTCAGCGGCGGCACAGCCGGGGCCTGTATTGGCCACGTGTCGCCCGAGGCGGCTGAAGGCGGCCCGATCGCCTTGCTCAAACCGGGCGACCGCGTCCGCATCGATTTCCCGAATCGGCGCATCGACATCTTGGTGCCTGAAGCCGAATTAGCCGAGCGCAAGAAGACTTGGCAGCCAATCAAACGTGAACTCGCCGGTTGGCTGGCACGGTATCAAAAACTGGTGACCAACGCTAGCCAGGGCGCTGTGTTGCAGGGCTAGGGGCTTGGGCAGGACTCGCAGACGGGCCAGCTCCCAACCGACCAAGCCCGGCGGCTGGGACCTTGGCTTCGGTGTGGGGCGACGGTTTTCGCTGGCCCCATGGGCCGATGCGTTGCCTGACCAGGTTCCACCGGGCAGGTGCTTTCAGTGGGTTCTGCGCGTCCAAAGTCCCGAGCCCGCACCAGCGGGTCGGCTTCAGCCACCGCGCCGACCGCGCCGCACTCGGCTTGCTGCGGCACTCAGCAGAGCGGCAAGGCTGGCCAGGCTAGCCACACTTGGCTCCGGAATTGGCACCGGCGCACTGAACAGCAGATGATCGAACCGGGCAAACGTGCCATCCTCCGACCACGCCACCGCCCAGGCAATGTCGGGTAGCGCCCGCTCGATGGCCATCGTTTGAACCTGGCCGCTGCCCAAGATGTCGGTGAGGAAGGACATTTTGGCTGTTGTAAGCTTCCAAGTGCCCCCGCTCAGGAGACAGGTTGTAGCCGGACCCAATGGCATCCAGGTAAATGGTCTGTACCAGGCCATCAAAATCCATTCGCAGCCGGCGGGTATCGTTGAAGAAGTTCACGCCAGCGTGGGCAAACAAGTTGGTGCCCGTGGATGCGTAGCCCGGCGGCACACCGGCGGCAGTGATGGAGAACGGCGTAGGCGGAATGGGCAGATTGTTGGCACCCGCCGTAGTCAACCGCACCTCGGGCACAACCTGATCCAGGATCGTGCCCCGGGGATAGGCATCGGGTTCAATCACAATGAATTGAGCCGCAAGTGGCCACGCGCTCGCAAGACCAATCCCAGCCGCCAAACAGCGCGAAAGTATTTTCATGACTCGAATACGGTTGCGTGGATGTCGTTCGCCCGGCAACTTAGCACAAGATTGTTGGTTACGCCACCTTCCAGGTAATGGCTTTTGCGCAAAACCGGCGGCAGCGGCTATTCTGCATGCCACCCGCTCGCCCGAGGTTGATCCAAGGCTAGAATCTGCCTCGACAACCCGGTCTAAAGGCCGAGCCGCGCGGGTGCCGAAGCGCGCCAGGGCGCGCAAATCCAGGCCACCGGCAATCCCGCCTCGACTACGCGGCGCCTGCGATTGGACGCGGCCACGCAGGGGCCACCGGGCGCGTGTGTCTGCTGCAGCCGGGCGTCGCCGCACAGCTGCCTGATCAGCAACCGCGCTGGCTGCGTCCAGCCCAGCGAAGCAGCCCGTGCGGGCGCTCAGCTAGGCCACTTTGGCCGACTGGGCACTGGCTGGGTGCCGGCGTGCAGAGGCCGGTTGTCCGAAAAGACGGGCGGCTCAATTGGCCGGTTGCAGGACGTGTTCGATGACCGCCGCGTAGGTCAGCAGAGTCAAATAGTTTCGCAGCGCATACCCATTGCAGCGGAGCGACGCCGCCGAGTAATCGGCAAACTGCCGCGGGTTAGACGGGTGCACCCCATCCCGAGCAATGAGCGTGGGCACTTGATACTCGTCACCAGGCACGTCCTTAAACTGCGGCAGCGACCCGTCCCAATCGGTGGGCCGCCGTTCCAAAATGGCCGCAAAGTAATCCACCCACGGCACGTGCTCTTCCTGGGCTACTTTGCGTGCGATTTGGGCAAACTGCCGCGACTTCTCCAAGCGCCCGCTGCGTGGGGGCATGGTGGTGAGCACAACCACCGTGCCGTTGGTCAAACAACGGCGCACCACTTGGCGCAGTTTATCTTCGTATTCGGCACCCTCCAACTCACCCACGTCGTTACTGCCGAACAGGATCACTGCCACCTCGGGATTGAGCTTTTGCAGCCAGCGGTCCACGTTGGCGTGCGCCCAACGAATGGTCATGCGGCCCTCGTTTCCATAGGCCGGCCCGCGCCACTGGCGCCAACACTCCGGGCGCATGTATTCCTTCACAATCCGGTAGGCACGCGCCCCAGCCGGGTCCAGCCCTTTGGGTTCCCACTGCAAGGGCGCCCAAAAGGCCAACGACACACTGATCGAATCGCCAAACAGCGCCAAGGTGCCACGGCTGCCGGTAAACTGGGCATGCACACGTTTCATCGGTTCCACCCACTCCAAGCCCGGCTCCGCACCCTGCGCCAGGCCAACCAAGCTGAGGCCTACGCTCAGCCACAGCCACGGCCACGGCAGTAGCCGGCACACAAGCAGCTCAATCGATGAGCGCCAGAACCCGGACAGCTCGGTTCTGCACACGCCCGATGCACTGCAGCTTGGGTTCAGAGCGGCTGCACCGACACGGGGCTTCATTTCGCGCATACTCTCTTGGCCTGGAGTGTGCAGTGCAGGCTCCTGCCGCTCAAGTGTTTGGTAGGCGCCACCAGCGCTTGGGCAGCGGCCGCTGCGGTCTCAACACCAAGGGCTGTCGGCGTCGGGCCGCAAGGCAAGCGCTGGTGCCCGTTGGCTGCCCTGGCTGGAAGGCGGCCAGCCGCGTTGCTGGCCGTTTACCCAGCCCAGCGCCGAATGAACTCGACCACCGCCTGGCCAGTGGCATCGGTGTCGTAAGTCATCGAAATGATTTCGTAGATGTGGTTCTCCTGTGGGGTAAAGAACAGCTCGGCTCGCACACCAGCTTTGATCAACGCAGCGTGGAACCGCCGCGCTTGGTCGGGCAAGGTCGCGTAGTCCCACTCGCAGTAGCTCACAAAAAACGGCGGCGCCGGTGCCTTGACCCAAAACAGCGGCGAAGCGTCGCGGCGCACCTGAGGATCGCGACCGAACACGGCGGTCTGGCTTTCGAAAGCCGTCAGATCATACACGCCGCTGATGCCGATGACCCCTCGGATGGGTCGTGTGGACAAGTTGTGTTGGGCCAAGTAGCGCCGATGCAACGCCAGCAACGAGACCAAGTGCGCCCCAGCCGAATGGCCTGCCAAGAAAATGCGGCTTGGGTCGCCCCCATACGCATCAATGTGACGGACGACCCATGCAAACGCCGCCGCCACATCCTCCATTTGCGCTGGATGCGGATGTTGCGGGGCCAACCGGTAACTGGGGATCACCACCACCAAGCCTTCCTTGGCCAGCCGGTGGCCCAACGGCGGGTATTGCCACCGGTCGCCATACCGCCAGGCGCCCCCGTGCACAAACAGCACTACAGGCACCTGGTTGGTCCCTGTGGGCATATACAGGTCCAGCTTGTGTTTGAGCCGATCCGCCTCGGGCCCTTCTTTGTAAGGGACATCCTTTTGCACACGTACATTGGGTGCCTCGACCGCATTAGGCCAACGCATCGTCAGCAGCGAACTGGGCTGCAGATACACCGGGTTCGAGTAAATCCAGGGCCGTTCTTCGTCGCCCACCGGCAGCCACGCCTCGACCCGCCACGGCCCGGCTGCCGTGGCCACAAAAGTGAGGTTAGTGCCATTGGTCTGGGTCACCAACTGGCCGCGATGAAACAGCTTCAACCAAGCTGACACAGGGCACACGGCCACCAGCCGCGTCTTGTCTTGCAGCGGCGCAGGATCGCCCATGGGAAAGACACCCAGGTTATTGACCGCGCCAAAGACGAACCCCGTCGGATCGCACAGCCAATCGTGTGAGACATAACCGTGGCCTTCACGCAGTGCATGGCGAATCGCTGCCTCAGTCAGTTCAGGCGCAAACAGATGCGTGCACAGGTGCCGAAAACTCAGTTCGTAGGGATCGAACAGCACGCCGTTGATCCGGACGTTTTGGTGCGCGTCGTTAGCGCCGATACCCGGGAAACGTCGTTTGCTGGTCTCGGCATCCCACTTGGCCAAGAGCGCCGGGCGATAATCCGACCCGGCGGCAAAGAACTCATCCGGGTAAGCCCGGAACGCCTCGACCAGCTTCGCCCAGGCGTCCGGCTGCGCGGCTGCCTGCCGCACATACTCAAGCGGCGCAGGGTCCAAGACCGCGTCGGTGTGCCGATTGCAGATCTCCATGCCGGTCAGCCCTGCGGTACTGGCTTCCAGATGCTTCTCGACATGAGTCAAAAACCGCAGCTCGGCATCGGCGCGGCGGGATGAGTCAGTGGCGTTGAAGTCAGGAAATCGAATCAAGCCGGCTGCACTGTCTTCCCACCCGGCCAAAAACAGCACACCATCGTGCAGACCCCGCCAGGCGTCGGGCTGCACCTGACCATGATCGGTCAAGAGCACCACTTGCACCCCGGCGCGTTTAGCGGCGGCCAACACTTCCTCGCGCCTGCCGCCGGTGTGGTCCGAGTCCTGCGCGTGCACATGGATCACCGCGCGGAAATCCCGCATGGCATGCAGCGGAGCCAACACCTGACGCTGCCGCGCAAACTGTTGTTGCGCTTCGTGTGCTGCCCGGAGCTGCTCGGGAGCCAAGCGCCTGACTGAGGCGGATGACGCAGGCACGCCCGAGTTGACTGCCGCGCCCCCAGCCTCTGCCCAACCCACCCACACCAGTCCTATGCCAAACCAGTTCAGACTCAGCCGCCACACCCGCCATGTCGCAGTGATCGCCATGGCCACAAGCTAATCGTTGACCAGACTTTTTGCCAGGCGACTCGGGCTGCCGGTGCCCTCAGTCAATCAAGCTGCCTAGCCTGCCCGAAGCCGTTCCTCTCAGGCCCGCTACATGCCCCCGGGCGACAGTTTCGGACAGCCCAACCTCATGTGGCGGAGGGGATGTGATATCCGTCGCTTTGCACTAGATTAGCCAGCCCTTGCCATTCGGCAGGCTTCCAACCGCGGCTCGAGGGTGACACCGCAAACGAACTTCCAGCCCCAAGCCCCTTCCGCCTAGACAGCAGCCCAGCCGTATCCACCAATGACCTGGCCCACAGGGACTTTCCCACAGGTTTCTCTGTGCAGCTTGGCGCCTTGCCGCCTTGGCGTTGAAGCCCTTGGGCGCCAAGCCAAGCGGCGCCCCCAAAGCCCAACCGCCAAGGCCTGCCGGCTGATGATTGGAAACGGGCCGTGGTGGCTATGGCGCCTGGCCCACGAGCGCTGGCCTGAAGCCATACACCGGCTGGACTGCGACCATGGGGTGCAACACTTGGTGTCGGTGAGGTGGACGCTGCGAGGTGAGGATCAGGACCAATTCCAATCTTGGATCAACCTGCTGGTGCGGGCGTTGACGGACGCGTTGGCGGTGGAAAAGGGAATCCAGCTACTGGACCAACCCGTGGCCGGACTACCGGCTGGGCCGCAGCCGGGCGGCCGCTAGCGCCGGGTGGCAGTGGATGTCGCGAATCATCGGATTGCCAGCCCTTGCAGCTAGGTCGGCTCCAGGGTAGCCCTGTGAATAAGTTGTGAATAAGTTGTAGCAAATTTTTGTTGACAGACTGGGCTTGAATGGGATAAAAGCACAGGTGACGTACCGAAGTGTAGCTTTGAGCCTTCCGTAGGCTCGAAGCGATTCGGACCGCGTCCAGCGATTCGGAGCGCGTCAAGTCTAAGGAGGCCCAAGCAGTCCTTCGCCTACGTGTCGGGTCGGCCTATTGGCCCACCTGATAAGCAAGCTGCGCCGCAGCCGCAGCGCTGCGGCTCAACAGAACAAGATGGATTGGCATATGAACAGCACCTCGGCTGCACTGGCCCTGAGCGTGGCGGTAGCCACCGGAGCATTGGCCCAAAATCC
>Ga0078972_1003788_pt1 | contig 43944 bp, 41 predicted proteins | sample YelNatPaOPGAMG01_FD_67568 | JGI IMG/M metagenome (GOLD analysis project Ga0078972, IMG submission 67568) | Hot spring thermophilic microbial communities from Obsidian Pool, Yellowstone National Park, USA - OP-RAMG-01 (SPADES assembly) (version 2) | ecosystem: Environmental > Aquatic > Thermal...
GATAGTTGAAAAATTGACTTTTTAGCTTTTTCTTGAATCATATACTGATGCTTTAAACAATCATTATAAATGCCGACTATTCCTCTAATACCAGTATACTTACAATGAATATGATTAAAAAACTCCATAGGTTTTAATCCTTGGGATTTCCCAAAATGTTTTTGATCTTATGCAAAAAACCTATAGATTTTATTTTTAGAGTTTTTTAAGATGTTAGTATCCTATAAAAAACTTGACATTTAAATGTGTTTGTGCTAATATAGCCAACATTGTTTATGGTTGGCTAAGGGCCTGTGGGCAAGAGACTTTTCTTAAAATTATAAGGATTACCCGGTTAAGGCTTGGTAACTCCTCGGAAAAGTCTCAATAAAACCTCTCTTTTGGTTAATTTACCAAGCCCACAGACCCTTGGCCAATTTTTTTAAAATTCAATTGGACCCGTCACTCTCTCAACCTCTTCAAATGAAGTAATTCCTTTTATTACTTTTAGAATTCCGTCTTGTTGCATTGTTACTAAACCATTTTCAATTGCTATTTTTTTTAATTCTAATTCGGTTGGATTGTGATATATTGTTTCTTCTATCTTTTCATTAACCACAAAAAGTTCAAAAATTGAGGTTCTTCCTTTATAACCTGTGCCACCACAGTTATTACAACCCCTTGCTTTATATATTTCATAATTTTTATATTCGCTTTTATCTACTCGCGCTGGCAATTTTTGAATAAAATTATCAATTTTTGTTTTTAATTCATCGTCCACATTTACTTTTTCTTTACAAACAGGGCAAAATACTCTTACTAAACGCTGCGCAATTATCAAAGATAAAGCAGGCCCTAAAATATTTGGAGGAACTTTCAAATCAAGTAATCTGGGAATAGCGCCAATTGAATCGTTGGTGTGGAGAGTTGAAAAGACTAAATGTCCTGTAAGTGAAGCATTTAAAGCAATTTCTGCTGTTTCTTGGTCCCGAATTTCACCCACCAAAATAACATTTGGATCTTGTCTTAAAATTGAACGTAATCCGGAAGCAAATGTATATCCAACATCGGGATTAATTTGGGTTTGAGAAATACCCGGAAGGTGATATTCAATTGGATCCTCAACTGTGATGATTTTTATTTCCGGTTTAAAGATTTTTTTTAAAAATGCGTAAAGCGTGGTTGTTTTACCCGATCCTGTAGGACCGGTATTTAATATTAGTCCGTTAGGTCTTTTAATAATTGAGTAAACTATATCCAAATCATCTTTGCGCCATCCTAAATCTTCCAAATTTGCTTTTAAGGCGTTGGGATCCAAGATTCTTAAAACAGCAGTTTCTCCGTAATCGGAAGGAATAATAGATGTTCTAATTTCTATATCTCTGTCTGCTAATTTAATAGTAAATCTTCCGTCTTGCGGTTCATTATTAATATTAATTTTTAAATTAGAAAGAAGTTTAATTCTGGTAATAATTGATTTGTAAGTAAAAGTAGAAAACTGATTAAAAACATCATATAAAAGACCATCAATACGTAACCTTAATATGCCACCTTGCTCTTTTGGTTCTAAGTGAATATCGGAAGAGCGCAAGGCAATTGCGCCACTTAAGATAATCTCGAGAATTTGAGAAAGATAAGGACTTGAAAAGTTTGCAAGTAAATAATTTAAATCTTTTAGTGTTTTAACTTGAGAAAAAATTTTTTTTAACTCCTCATCGTTAATAGCTACGCTACCGCTAATAGCTTTTTCATCAATAACATATTGGTAATAGCTCCAAGCATATTCTAAACTAGTCATTGAAACCACATTTAAAATTACTTCATATTTTTCTTTTAGTTTATTTAAAATTTCTTGCGTTTTAGGAAGATTGGGGTCAAAAACAATTACATACATTTTGTTTGCAGAAATTCTAATTGGCGCAAGCAAGGCTTCTTTTGCGTCTTGTTCTTTGATTTTAGAAAGAGCCTCAATTGAAATGGAGGATCTTGATGTTAAAAGATTTAAATAAGCCAAATTTAATTTTTTAGCTCTTCTTTGGGCATCTTCTTCTTCGGCTTGTCTTTTTTGTTCCTTTAATTTATTTTCAATATCCTTTTTTGATTGCAGCATTTCTAAAATTATAACACCCAATTTTTAAAACTCCAATTAAATTAATAATAACTATTATTTGTGGGTATAGCTGCGAGTTTAGCAAGTGGGAATTCAGGCGGTAATTTTTACCGCCTTTTTTATTTTTAAAAAGTAAATATAATTAAAAATATGCCGGAACTTCCCGAGGTTGAAGTTATTGTTAAAGGTTTAAAATCTAATATTTTAGGTTTAAACATTATTGATTTTTGGACGGATTATGAACCTTATCTTCAGCTTCCCAAAAATAAACAAAAGTTTAAAAAATTAATTTTAAAAAAGAAAATTCTAAAAATTGAAAGGAAAGGAAAAGGAATTTTATTTAATTTAAGCTCTAATTTTTGTCTTTTTGTTCAACAAAAAATGACAGGGATTTTTATTTTAACTTCTTTTCAAAAACCAAAAGAAAAATTTTTAAAAAGGATTAAAAAAGAAAACAAGTTTGTTCATCTTGTTTTATTTTTAGAAAAAAGAAAAGCAATTCTTTTTAGCGACCCTAGAAAATTTGGGAAATTTTTCTTGGGAGACAAAAAGCAAATTTTAAATTTGCCATTTTTAAAAAATTTAGGGGTTGATCCTTTTTCTTTTGAATTTACATTTGAAAAGTTTTTAGAGTTACTAAAAAAACATAACAAGAAAATATTAAAAAATTTTTTAATGGATCAAAAAGTTATTGCTGGCATTGGAAATATTTATGCTAACGAAATTTTATGGAAAGCCAAACTTTCTCCCAAAAGAAAAGCTGGCACTTTAAGCATTAGGAAAGCTAAAGATTTGTATAATGCAATTTTATTTATTTTTAAAAAAGCAATTAAATATCAAGGTTCTTCTATTTCCGATTTTTTAAATGTTTATGGAGAAAAGGGTAATTATCAAGATGTGTTTTATGTTTATGGTAGAACAAAAGAAAAATGTTTTCGTTGCCAAGGTAGAATTAAAAGGGTTAAAATTAATCAAAGAAGCGCTTACTTTTGCAGTCAATGTCAAAAATAAAATAAAAATATGATTTATTGTTTATATGGCTTAGATAGTTTAAGAAAAAAAGAAAAATTAAATTTTTTACTAAATAATTTGTCTCAAAAAAATAATACTTTAGAAAAGTTAAACATTAATTTAGAAGAAGAAAGTTATAAAAATGTAATTGAATTTGCCGGGCAGCAGTCAATTTTTGGGGGAAATAAAGTAATTGTTGTTGAAAACGCGCTTTTAAAAGAAAAAGAATGGATAGATTTTTTAAAAAGAAAAGTTAGTAATAAAGACTCATTTATTTTTCTTTTAGATGAAAAAAATTGGGAGGAATCTTTTGATTTTTTAAAAAAGAAGCCGGTGGAATTTTTTAATTTAAATGAATTAGAAGGGCAAGAACTTGAAAAATTTATTTTTGAAGAAGCGTTAAAAAATAATTTAAAACTTTCTAAAAAGGCAGTAGAAAATCTTAAAGCTTATGCCCTTAGCTTAAAAAGCAATAGAAGCTGGATGCTTTCTAAGGAAATTGAAAAAGCTGCGTTTTTAGGAAAAAATTATTTGGATTGGGAAGATTTTGAAAAAATTTCTTATTTTCCTCAAATAGATGAGGTTTGGAAATTAACTAAAAAAATTATTCAATCGCGGACGATTTATGAAAGCCTTCCTGTTTTAGAAAAACTTTTTTTAAGCGGTACAGACCCTGCTTATATTTTTAATTCATTAGCTTTTAACGCTTACAGCAATGATGATGTAAGCTTGCTATCCGAACTGGATGTGAGTATGAAAAGCGGCAAATTGGAATTTGCTGAAGCTTTATTGTTTTTCTCCTTGAGAGGTGTTTAGTTGAAGTGTATTTAACTTTTTTGCTAAGCGGGATTTTAGTCTTTTTGCTTTGCCTTTTTTAATATATTTTACCTTTGCTAATTTATCTAAGGTCTTGTAAACCTCAGGAAGCTTTTTGGAGGCTTCTTCTTTTTTATTTTCAGCAAGTAGTTTTTTATAGGCTTTTATAACGGTTTTCATTTTTTTCTTCCTTTCCAAATTTCTTTCTCTTCTTCTTATGTTTTGTCTTAATGCTTTTTTAGCAGATTTAGTATTTGGCATATATTTAAGTTTAATTGATTTTTCACCCTAATGTCAAACTTTGTTTTAATTGTAAGTTATAAGTTATGCGTTTTAAGTTATTAGTAATATTTTTTTTCTCGATTTATAATTATAGAAATGTTTTATTATATTTTAGGTAAAGTTGTTGGTAAGGGTGGAAATTTTTTTGTTTTGGAAACTAATTTAGGAATTGCTTTTAAAATTTTTTCCAATAAAGGAACAATTTTTAAACTTAAAGAAAATGAGTCTTTAAGGGTGTATATTTACTCCCACTTAAAAGAAGATGGGATTGATTTTTATGGGTTTTTAAATGAAGGGGAGTTAAGGTTTTTTGAAATGCTTACCTCAGTTTCAGGGGTAGGGCCCAAAACAGCTTTGGCAATTTTGGATTTGGATTCTTTTTCAAATTTAATGGCTGCAATTTTTAATAAAAATGTTGATGTTTTGATTCATGCTCCGGGTGTTGGCCGAAAAACAGCCGAAAGAATTGTTTTAGAGCTTCAAAATAAAATTAATCCGGCCGAAGTTCAGGGATTGGAAAGCGCTGCTCAATCCAATTTAGAAATAGCCGAAGTTTTAATTGGTTTAGGTTATGATAAATTTAAAGTGAAAAAGGCATTAGAACAACTAAAGGCGGAAAATTTTGAAGGAACATTAGAGGAAAAAATTAAAAAAGCATTAAAGGTGCTCAATAGTGGAAATTAAATGAAAAAAAATTTAATAAAAATTTTAAATATTTATCATTTTTTTATTGCATACTTTGCTAATATTTTTTATGGTTACCCAAGTAAAAAAATTTTTGTGGTGGGAGTGACTGGAACTAAGGGAAAATCTTCCACCGTTGAACTCATTGCACACACTTTAAGATTTGCAGGATTTAAAGTTGCTTCTTTATCCTCAATTTATGAAACTATTGGTAATAATCAAAAATTAAATACAACGGGATATACAATGCCGGGGAAAGGTTACATTTTTAAATTTTTAAAAACAGCTGTTAAAAATAAATGCCAAGTAGCAGTGATAGAAGTTACTTCTTTGGGAATAACTCAATTTAGAGATAAATTTATTAGTTGGGACGCGGGAATTTTTATGGGATTGCATCCAGAGCATATTGAAGCTCACGGCTCTTTTGAAAAATACAGAGACGCTAAAATTAAGTTTTTTAAACATATTCTTCGATCTTCTAAAAAACAAAAGTATTTTTTTATTAATCAAGAAGATAAAAATTATACTTATTTTTTTAATGCTGTTGATGGCAAAAGAAATACAGAAATTTTTTTGTTTAGCAAGAATAATTTTTTAAAGGAAATGGAAGAAAATGGATGGAACTTGCAAGATTTTGAAAGTAGAGAGTTAATTGCACCTTGGTTGGTGCCAGATTTTAATTTAATTAATGCCGCTGCTACCTGTAGCTTTGCAAAAATTTTTAAAATTTCTTTAGATTTTATTAAAGGAGCGTTTAAAAGTTTTGATGGTGTGCCGGGGAGATTTGAATTTGTTTTTCAAAAGCCCTTGGTTGTTGTAGATTATGCTCACACCCCCGATTCTTTAAAATTTTTATATGAAACGCTTGAAAAGTTTTACAAAAAACCAAATGGCAAAATGATTGCAGTTTTAGGAAGCGCAGGTGGCGGGAGGGATAAGTGGAAAAGACCAGTAATGGGTCAAATTGCAGCGCAATTTTGCAATGAAGTGATTTTAACCACAGAAGATCCTTATGATGAAAATCCAAAAGACATTATGTTGGAAATTAAAAAAGGCATTGAAAATTATTTAAAAGAAAACAATAAAGAAATTAAAGTTTTGGAAATTGAAGATAGAAAAGAAGCTTTAAGGCAAGCAATTTTAGATGCTGATTTTGACGATATTATTGCTGCCTCTGGCAAGGGAAGTGAAAAATCAATTCATTTTAAAAACAACACAACTATTCCTTGGGATGAAAAAGAAGTAATTTTAGGTCTATTTAAAGAGTTGCAAAATAAAATATGAAATTAACTTTTTGTGGAGGTGTAAAATCGGTTACGGGCGCAAATTATCTTTTAGAAAATAACAGCACTAAATTTTTAGTGGAATGCGGTCTTTATCAAGGTGAAAAATTTTGTGAAAAGGAAAATTATAATCCTTTTCCTTATGACCCCAAAGAAATAAAAGCTATTTTTATTACCCACGCGCACCTTGATCATATTGGAAGATTGCCTCAGCTTGTAAGGCAAGGGTTTAGGGGAAAAATTTATTCAACTCCGCCTACTAAAGACTTGGCGCTTTTTATTCTTTTAGATGCTGCACATCTTTTTTTAGAACAAACAGAAGAACCTCCTTTGTATTTTAAGGAAGATGTTTTAAAAACAATGGAACTATGGGAAACGATTGATTATCACCAACCTTTAAAAATGCAAGGGGTGTCTTTTGAGTTTATAAGCGCTGGCCACATTCTTGGTTCTGCGTCTTTAATAGTTAGTTGGGAAGATAAAAGGCTGATTTTTTCTGGAGATTTGGGAAATATTTTTTCTCCTTTTATAGTACCTAAAGAGTTTCCATCTTTTGCAAATTATGTGGTTTTAGAATCAACGTATGGAGACCGAAAACACCAAAATGTTAAAAATAGACAAGAGGTTTTATTAAAGTATATTCAAGATGTAGTTGAAAATAAAAGTGTTTTGTTAATTCCAGCTTTCGCTTTAGAAAGAACACAAGAGTTAATTTTTGATTTAAATTATTTAGTTGAACATATTTTAAAGACCAATATTCGTGTTTTTGTTGACAGTCCTTTAGCTTTTCAAATTTTAGAAGTTTATAAAAAATATGTTTTTAATTCTTTGTATTTTAAAGAAGAAGTAATTAATATCCAAAAAAATGGCGATGATATTTTTAATTTTAAAGGATTAAAAATAATTAAATCTTTAGAAGAATCCCGGGAAATTTTTGAAGTTCGTCCGCCAAAAATTATTATTTCTGCTGCCGGGATGTCAAATGGAGGAAGAGTTTTGTTACATGAAATTGAGTATTTAAGTAATCCCCAAAACATTTTATTAATAGTTGGGTATCAAACGCCTAATTCCTTAGGCGGAAGGCTACTGAAGGGAGAAAAATTAGTTGAAATTTTAGGACAGGAAATAAAAGTGAGGGCAAAAATTAATTTTTTTGATGGGTATTCAGCACATGCCGATCAAGAAGAATTAATTCATTGGTTAAGTGAAATTAAAGGCACCCAAAAGGTTTTTGTTGTGCAGGGAGAGCCGCAGTCTTCTTTAAGTTTGGAGGAAAAAATTCAAAGTCAATTACAATTACCCGCAGTTCTTCCTTCTTTAAATGAAAGTGTGATATTATAAAAAATATGACAGAAGATAAAAAAAATAAAGTTAAAAAAGTATCAAAAGCAGAAGTTAAAAAAATTGCTGATTTAGGCGATGCAATTTTACATAACCATAATCACACTAAATTTCATTTAAAATATAAGATTTGTGTTTCTGGAGCTGCAGAAACCGGCCATTGTGCAGCGGATGCTATCCAAAAAGCAGAACTTGTTGGGAGGGAAATTGCAAAAAGAGGATTAGTATTGGTAACGGGAGCTACAACTGGAATGCCTTATTGGGCAGCAAAAGGCGCAAAAGAAGCAGGAGGAATTGTTATTGGTCTTTCTCCAGCAGCTTCTAAATTAGCTCATCTTCGTACCTATCATTTACCAATCGATTACCATGATTTAATTATTTATACTGGTTTTGATTATGCGGGAAGAAACCTTTTGCTTACAAGATCGGCTGACGCAATCATTACGCTTTGCGGTAGAATGGGCACTTTAAATGAATTTACAATTGCTTTTGAGGATCATAAACCAATTGGAGTTTTAGAAGGAAGCGGTGGCACCTCCGATATGCTCCGTGAAATTTTAGAAAAAGCGCATCGAGGATTTAATAATGTGGTATTTAACAGTGATCCAGTAAAGTTAATAGATGAAGTTTTGGAGGTTGTGAAAAAAGAAGAAAAAAAATTTGGGGTGGATAAAATGATTTAATTTAAAGGTCGTTAATTTATAAAAATATGCCCCTTGAAAAAAGCGAACAACAAGCCAAATTAGTTGGGGTGGTAACGCATTTTTTTCCTAAAATTAGTGTGGCGGCAATTCAATTAAAAGGCACCTTGAAGGTAGGCGATAAAATTAAGATTGTTGGGACAAAAACCGAGTGCGAAGAAGTTGTTACTTCCTTAGAGATAGAACATCAATCCTTAAAAGAAGCAAAATCTCCACTTGAGGTTGGGATGAAGGTAAAAAATAAGGTAAGGGAAGGAGATCGAGTTTATTTAATTTAATTAATTTTTATTTTTAAGATGTTAAGAAATTTCCAAAAATTTCTCTTTTATCTTATAGTGTTTTTAATTCCAATTAATGCTAAAAAATTTTTATTTTTATTTAAAACACCATTTACTATTCCTCTTAGTTTAAATGCTGCCTTTCTTTATGTTTTAGATATTTTAATTGTTACTTTTTTATTGCTTAATATTTCGCGCTTTAAAACTTTTTTTAGTTTCCCCAAAATTTTTTATTTGTTTTTAATAATTGTTTTCATTTCTGGTTTTTTTGCGCCTAATTTTTTAATTTTTATTTATTCGTTTTTTCATCTTTTATTGTTTGCTTTATTTGGAGGAGCAGTAGTCAACTTAATAGCCCAAAAAGAAATTTCATTAGAAAAAATATTTTTACTTTTAGGAATTTCATCTTTTTTAGAAAGTATAATTGGCATTTTGCAATTTAAAAATCAAGCAAGTATTGGTTTAAAGTTTTTAGGAGAATCTATTTTAGGTCCGGATACACAAGGAGTTGCTAGGGTATCAACGCCTTTTGGGAATTTTTTAAGAGTTTACGGAACAATGCCGCATGCTAATATTTTAGCAACATTTTTAGTTGTTGGTTTTTTGTCTTTTGTGTATTTGTTTTTTAAAAAACAAAAAGCTTATTATTTAATTCCTTTAACTTTTATTTTTTATGGATTATTTTTAACTTTTTCTCGCTCTGGAATGGTAATTTTTTTATTAGGAACGTTAGCTGTTGTGTTTTTGGGTATAATTAAAAATTTTAGGAAAAATGTTTTAATTTTTTTAGGAACACTGGTTTTAATTTTATTTACTTTATATTTAATTTTTGGTTATTTACTTTTTGCGCGTTTTTATATTTCAACCAAAGAACCATCTTTTACATATCGCGTGGATTATAATTTAATTGGTTGGAATTTAATTAAAAAATACCCTCTTTTAGGAGTAGGGTTAGGCAATCAGATTTTAGCATCATTAAAAAATCATTTTTATCAAGATCAAAAACTTTATTCTTCTTGGCAGTGGCAACCAGTGCATAATATTTATCTTTTAATTGCTTCCGAAACGGGAATAATAGGATTGGTTTTGTTTTGTTTGTTTTTGGTTTTAGTTATTCAAAAATCTTTAGTTATAATTAAAAATAATTTTTTTAAAAATAATTTAAATGTTTTAGATCTTTACTTTCCACTTTTAATTTTAATTTTAATTTTGGCAGTTGGAATTGTGGATCATTTTCCTTGGGATTTAGAATCAGGGGCATTACTATTTTTTTTGTTTTTAGGAATAGTAAAAGGAAAAACTAAATGTCTTTCAAATCAACAAAGTTAAAAATTTCCCAAAATGTTAGTTTAAAAAATTTTTCCACTTTTAAAATTGGAGGTAAGGCAAAATATTTTATATTAGTTAAATCTTCTTCTCAGTTTTTAGAAGCATTAAAATGGGCAAATAAAAATCACTTAAATTGTAAAGTTTTTGGCGGAGCAACGAATGTTGTTTTTGGTAATGGGGTTTTAAATTATTTATTTATTCGATTTTTAGGTGGAAAGATTCAGGTTTTGAAAAAATCGTTTTTGGTTGACGGAGGAGTCCCTTTGTCTTTGGTTGTTAAGCTGGCAGTTAAAAATGGGCTTCAGGGTTTAGAAAATCTTACTGGTATTCCGGGGACAGTTGCGGGAGCAGTAGTTGGAAATGCGGGCGCTTTTGGGCATTCAATTTCAGAAGTGGTAGACAAGGTTGAAGTTTGGGATGGTAAGAAAAAATTTTGGATGAATAAAGAAAGGTGTAAATTTGATTACCGTGAAAGTGTTTTTAAATCCCAGCCGTTTTTTATTTTAAGAGTAAAACTGTCATTTAAAAAAGGTAATCCTCAAGAAATAAAAAGTATTTATCGTCGTATTTTAGCTTTTAGAAAGAAAAAGTATCCATCTACTTTAAAATGCGCAGGCAGTTTTTTTAAAAACCCGCTTTTAAAAGATGTTCCACTAAAAGCAAGAACTTATATTGATCCTCAAAAAATTATTGATGGGAAAATACCCGCTGGCTATCTTTTAGAAAAAGTAGGCGTTAAAGGAAAAACTTTTGGAAAAATTAAAATTGCAGATTTTCATGCTAATTTGCTTATTAATCGAGGCGGCGCATCTTCTTCAGATATTCATTATGTCAGCCGTTTACTTCAACAAAAAGTTAAGAAAAAATTTGGAATTTTATTAGAAGAAGAGGTTCGTTATCTTGAATGAAATTTTATTTTATTTATTGGTATAATAAATGTAATGGTTATAGTTTATTTATTAGAAAGATTATTGGTAAATATTAAAGATTTTTTTGAAAGGTGGTATATTAAAGGAACCAAAATTTATTTTAGTAGTGTGATAGAAATTTTAAGAAATTTAGACAGAAAATTTGCTTGGAAAATTAATTTAAAAAACATTTTTCAACCGCTTTATAAAGATTATTCGGTTTTAGGTTATATTTTAGGATTTTTTTTAAGAATTGGTAGGATTTTAACTGCTCTTTTTATTTATGTCTTATTTTTATTAGCTGCTGTTTTTGTTTTTGGTGTTTGGTGTTTAATTTTACCTGTTTTATTCTTTTATTTTTTAGGAATTTTTTATGTCTAAAAAAATTTATATTCAAAACAAAAGACTTAATTTTAGTTATTTAGAAGAATTTATTTTTCGAGTTTTAGTTGTGGCGTTTTATGCTTTTTTAATTAGCGCTACAATTATTTTACTAATTTCTCAAAACAAAAGATTAATAGCATTAGGATTGCTTTTGTGTTTGTTTTTAATTGATCGATTCATACATTTAAATCAAGGAAGGAAAACTGTTTGGGAAATTCAAAAAAATGGCGGTAATTTAAGCGATGCCCTCACACCTTCTGCCTTAAAAATTTTATTAAACAGCCTAAGGGAAGCTAAATTCAATAATAATTTTGATTTGCAATTTGCGCTTTTAAATAACTTATTAAATCAAGATGAAATTAAGATAATCTTTAAAAGATTAAATGTTGCAATTGAAGATTTTGAAAACAAATTAAAAACTTTGGCAAAAATCAATAAACAAGAAATTAACAAAAAAGAATTTTTTAATAAAATCCTTTTTGCTGCTTTTCAAAATGCACTTTTAAGCAACGATCCTTTTATTTATCCTCGTAATCTTTTAGCTGCAATTTTAAATACCGATGGATGGGGCGTAGAAAAAGTATTTAATTTTTTTAATATTAAAAGAACGGATTTAGATTTAGCGGTTGTTTTTGGTAAATGGAAGCAAAGCATTGGAAAATTAAATTTTTTACCAGAAGCACTTGGTGGTTTTGTAATTAAACATCGTATTCGCCATCGTATTATGAATAGAGCTTGGACGGCAAGACCAACACCGCTTTTGGACGAGTATGGAGAAGATCTAACAGATTTAGCCAGAGAAAGTAAAATTGGTTTTTTGGTGGGGCATCAAAGCGAATTTGAAAGTTTGATAAATGTTTTGTCGCGCCCACATAGTCCTAATGCTTTATTAGTAGGCGAAGCAGGAATTGGAAAAGAAACAATTGTTCAACACTTAGCTTATAAAATTATTAAAGATGAAGTGCCACCTCCTTTATTTGATAAAAGATTGGTTTTTTTAAATTTTAGTAGTTTACTTTCCTCAGCTGCTTATGAAGAATTAGCTTATAGAATTAATGAAATTTCTTCTGAAATTGAAAATGCTGAAAATATTATTCTTTTTATTCCTAATATTCATGACTTATTTAAAAAAATTGCCGGCGGAGAAATGAATGCCATAGATTTATTTTTGCCTTTAATTAAAAATTATAAAATTCCTGTGATTGGTGATACTTATCCTTTAGAGTTTAAAGAGTATATTGAAAAAAATAGTGACTTTTTAGAGCAATTTGAAATAATTCGAGTGCAAGAAATAACTGAAGAAGAAAGCGTTCAAATTTTAATTTATCAATCAATCCTTTGGGAGAAAAAATATAAGGTTTTTATTCCTTTTGTTGTTTTAAGGCGAGCTGTTTATTTAGCAAAAAGATATTTGCATAACAAGCCTCTTCCAGGCAGTGCGCTGTCTTTGTTAGAAGAGGTTGTGGGGAAGGCTTTTAAAGATAAAAAAAGAGAAATTACTTTAAATGATTTAGATAATTTAGTTGAACAAAAAGTTCAAATACCAATTCAAAAAGCAGAAGAAAATGAAGCGCAAAAACTTTTGGAATTGGAAAAATTAATTCATCAAAAGTTTATTAATCAAAATGAAGCAGTCAGTGCTGTTTCGAATGCACTTAGAGAATATAGAAGCGGGCTTTCAAGAAAAGGCGGGCCAATTGCTACATTTCTTTTTGTTGGGCCAACAGGAGTTGGTAAAACTGAACTGTCAAAAATTTTAGCTGAAATTCAATTTGGGTCAAAAGATGCAATGGTTCGATTTGATATGTCCGAGTATCAAGAAACATCAAGCATTTATAAATTAATTGGTCACCCCGATGGCAAAAGTTACGGAATTTTAACTAACGCTATCCTTGAACATCCTTACAGCTTAATTTTGTTAGATGAATTTGAAAAAGCTCACCCTGATATTTTAAATATTTTTTTACAAGTTTTTGATGACGGACGCTTAACTGATAGTTTTGGCAAAGTGGTTGATTTTCAAAATACTATTATTATTGCAACTTCCAATGTTGATTCTGCTTTTATTAAAGAACAAATTGAAAAAGGAAAAGATTTTGCTTTAATTTCTGAAGAAGTGAAAAAACGTTTGTCAAATTATTTCAAACCCGAACTTTTAAATCGATTTTCGGATGTGGTGATTTTTAAAGATTTAAACCAAGAAGAAATAAAAATGGTAGCAGGACTACTAATGGAAGATTTGCAAAAAACATTAGAAGAAGAACAAGACATTAACTTAAGTTATGATGACGAAGTTTTAAAACTTTTAGCAAAAAAAGGATACGATCCTGCTTTTGGAGCAAGGCCCTTAAGAAAAGTAATTGCCAACGAAGTTAAAACTTTTTTAGCTCAAAATATATTAAGCGGCAAAATTAAAAGAGGAGATAGTATTAAAATTACAGTTTCTAATGGGAAAATTGAATTTATGCAAACAAAAGATTAAACTTAAAGTAATGAAATTAATTGACATTAAAGTTAATTTTTCGGCATTAAAAATGAATAAAGTTGTAAAGTCTTTTATTGTTTCTGATTTTTTATTTTGGGGTGGATGGGGATTTTTAAGCCCAATTTTTGCCATTTTTATTTTACAAAGGATTCATGAAGCTAATGTTTTTACAGTTGGAGTGGCAGCTACCATTTATTACTTTACTAAAGCTTTTAGCGAAGTGCCAATTTCATTTTATCTTGATAAACACGAAGGCGAAAAAGATGATTTTTATGCATTAGTGTTAGGTTTATTTTTGGCTGGCGTAACTGCTTTATTGTTTTTATCGGTAAAAAGTTTATTTGCACTTTTTCTTACAATGATTGTGCAAGGCGTAGCATTTGCACTTTACTCTACTGCTTGGCCGGCTATTTTTTCAAGACATTTGGATGAAAAACATTTTTCTTTAGAATGGGCATTAGATCATTTTGGGATAGATTTTGTTTCGGCAATAGCGTCATTTTTTGGCGGAGGCGCAGCGTTAATTTTTGGTTTTGAAGTTGTATTTTTGGCGGTTGCAGTTTTAGCATTTATTTCTGCATTTATTTTATTTTTAGTACCAGATTTAATTTTGCCAAGAGGTCATATGAAATTGCCATTTTTTAAACAACATGGAGGATCAGCAGTTGGCCAATAATGTTCATCAAAATAATCCGCTTTCTGTTTCGGCAGGAGTAATTATTTTTCGTAAAACTGAAGAAGGTATTAAATATTTACTTCTTTATCATGGTGGATCTTATTGGAATTTTCCTAAAGGGAAATTAGCGGAAGGAGAAAAAAGCTTTAAGGCAGCATTAAGGGAAGTGGAAGAAGAAACCGGCATTAAAAGCAAAGATTTACGTTTTGTAAATTGGTTTAAAGTAGTTGATCGATTTACATTTTACACTAAAGACAAAAGAAAAATTCCTCGATTGGTGGTTTATTATTTAGCTGAAACTAAAAAAGAAACCATTACTATTATTCCGCGCGAACATCAAGGATATGGATGGTTTTTAATTAAAGATGCGCTTCGTCTTTTAAAAACACAAAACCTTAAAGATCATTTAAAAAAAGCACAACGTTTGATTTTAATGGAAGCAAGAAGAAAAAGAAATAATTATTTAAATAAAAAGGGGATTATGCCCTCTTTTAAACAACAAAACATAAATAATACTTAGTTTTTATTTTTGAATATAGTTAATAATTGCTTTAAATACTTCTTTTTGATTTTCAGCCAACTCTGCTAAAATTTTTCTATCCAACTCAATATTTTTTTCCTTTAAAAGCTTAATTAAAGTGCTATATTTTAATCCTTCTTCTCTAGAAGCAGCGTTAATTTTAACTTGCCACAGTTTTCTAAAATTTCTTTTCTTTTCTTTTCTACCTTTAAATTTTCTGGAAAGCGAATGGAGTAAAGCTTCTTTTGCAGCTCTTTCTTTTGATTTTCTTCCCCATTTAAATCCTTTGGTTTTCTTTAGTAATTTTTCTCGTTTTTTGTGGGCAATAATGCCTCTTTTTACTCTTGTCATTGGATTTTTAAATGCTGACCTTTATAGTGCCGAATTTAATTTTTTAACTTTAATTTGAAAAGGACGATAATGTTTCTTTCGTTTTAACTCTACTGTTCTTTTATTTGCTTTAGAATGTCCTAGCGTTGTTGCTCGTCTTAAAATTTTTCCAGATTTTGTTATTTTTATTCTGTTTTTTAATGTAGGTTTCATTTTTTTGCAATTTGCATCACATAACCCCGACCTCCTTTTTTTAATTCCATAGTAATTTTATATTGAATGGTAATTAAACTCAAAAATTCTTCTATTTTTTTTAGTGCCCAGTCTTTGTTAATATTTTCTCTCCCTCGTAATTTTAAATCAATTTCAACTTTATGACCGTTTTCTAAAAATTTTTCTACTTGTTTGGCTTTTACCAGTAAATCATTTTTTGCTATTCTGGGAGAAATTTGCACTTGTTTTAATTCTTTTGCCTTTTGTATTTTTAAATTTTTGCGTTCTTCTTTTTCCTTTTGGTATCTCCATTTATCAAAGCTAATAATTTTTGCTACTGGCGGATTAGCTTGCGGTGCAATTTCTATTAAATCTAATCCTGCTTCTTTGGCAATTTCCAAGGCTTTATTAATTGGTAAAATGCCTAAATTTTTTCCTTCGGGATCAATCACCCTTAATTCAGCCGCTTTAATTTCTTCATTAATTTTTGGTTTTTCGTATGAGATGTCTTTTTTCAAAGTTTTAAAATGAAATAGTTTGTATTAATAATACTAATAAAAAAAAATTAAAAAAGCAAATTTTAAGCTAAATTAAAAATTAGTAAGTTAAGATTTAATTTGTAAGTGGAGGTGGAGGGATTGAACCCTCGTCCGAAAAGTTTTTTAAAAACCATCTACAAGTTTAGCCTTAAAAGGCAAAAAATTATTACCTCTTAGTTTAACTTGTTTTTTGAGGTAAAAAAACAAGCGAGCTCACTTTATAACACCGGATTTTCCTTCCGTGAGCAAAAAGGCCCGATGCCAACTTAAGCTGCTTTTAAGCAAATGCAAAAGCTGGAACTGCTGATTTTTCTTTGGCAGTTTTTGTTTGGTTGAAGTTTTACGAGTTTCAACCAGCTCGACTTGCAGGTTTTTAAAAAAGATTTTCGTCGAAGCTTGCACCCCCTTGAATTTTTCTAATTTTCCTTAAATCTTCCTCTTTTTTTATTTTTTCTCTTTTGTCTTTTTTCTTTTTTCTTCTTGCTAGACCTAATTCTATTTTAATTTTGCTTTTTTTATTATAAATCTTAAGTGGTATAAGTGTCAATGTTTGCATTTTTCCTATTAAAGATTGAATTTCACTTTTTTTCATTAAAAGCCGTCTTGTTCTTTGAGGATCATAATTTTCTCTAATGTTTTTAGGTTGATAAGGAGGAATATTTAAGTTAACTATAAAAACCTCATTGTTTCTTATTATTCCATAAGCATCTAAAAGGCTTACTTTTCCGCTGGTAATTGCTTTTGCTTCATACCCTTTAAGCTCAATCCCTGCCTCAAATTTCTCTAAAATTTCATAATCATAATAAGCTTTTTTATTTTCCGCATAAATCATATATTTATCATAAACCATTTTTCAATTTAAATCATTGGGCTAAATAGTGTATACTAATTTTAATGACAAGTTTAAAAGAAAAAGTTTATCAAGTGATTCAAAAAGAAGTTTCAAAAGAGGTAAATTTTTTAGTTGATGTGCCGGACAAAAAAGCAACCACTGCTCATTTGTTTTCAAATGTGGCTTTTGTTTTAGCAAAAATTGAAAAAAACAATCCACTAGTTATAGCTGATAAATTAGCCCATCAACTTAAAGACAAAAAAATTTTTAGCAAGGTTGAAAATCAAAATGGCTTTCTTAATTTTTGGATAAGTGATAATTTTTTAAAGGCAGAGTTAAAAAAAATTTTAAAATTAAAAAATGAATATGGATTTCAAAAAACCAAAAAAGGAAAAATTCAAATAGAATTTGTTTCTGCTAACCCTACTGGTCCTTTAACTTTAGCCAACGGACGCGGCGGTTTTTATGGAGATGTCCTGGCAAATGTTTTAGAAAGTGTTGGTTGGAATGTGGAAAGGGAATATTATGTTAATGATACTGGCAATCAAATTTTACTTTTAGGAAAATCAATTTTAGCTCATTTAGGAATAATTCCTTTTCAAGATGACTTTTATCAAGGAGAATATGTTAAAGAATGGGCAAAAAAGAATTCTTTGCGTATAAAAAATATTGCCCAAAATCCGCTTTTGGTGGGTGAGTTAGCGGCTCAATCGTTTTTAAAAGACATTCAAAATGTTTTAGAAAAAAAAGCCAATATTCGATTTGATCGTTATACCAGTGAAAAAAAATTACATTTAAAAAACTATGTTTCTCAAGTGTTTAAAATTTTAAAAAAGAAAGGTTATGTATATGAAAAAGAAAATGCTTTTTGGTTAAAAACAACTATTTTTGGCGACGACAAAGATAGAGTTTTAATTACCAAAGAAGGCAAACCAACTTATTTTTTAGCTGATGGGGGACATTACTTAGAAACTAAATTAAGAGGATTTCAAAATAAAATTAATATTTTAGGGCCGGATCATTATGGTTATGTTAAAAGATTAGAAGCAATTTCTAAAATTTTAGGTTTTAAACAATCGGAGGTTTTAATTACCCAAGCTATTTTAATCAAAAAAGGCGAAGAATTTTTAAAAATGTCAAAAAGAAGGGGTAGTTTTGTAACTTTTGAAGATTTAATTTTAGCGGTAGGAAAAGATGTGGCAAGATTTTTCTTTTTGTCTCAAGCCTTAAACTCTCACATTGAATTTGATTTAGAATTAGCTAAAGAAAAATCAAGCAAAAATCCGTTGTTTTATGTAGAATATGCTTATGTCCGCGCCTTTAAAATTTTACAAAAAACAAAACAAAAACCAATTCCCTTAAAAACATTAAATGATTTAGAAAGAGAAATAATTTTTAATTTAAGTTTGTTTCCATCTTTAATTAATGAAATTAGCAAAGATTATTTGGTGCATAAGTTAATTAAATATAGTTTGGATTTAGCAAAAACCTTCCATAATTTTTATGAACAACAAAAAATTTTAGGAAGTGAAAACGAAAAAGAAAAATTAAGTTTAATTTTAGCTTTAATTTTAGTTTTTCAAAATGTTTTTTATATTTTAGGCATTCAACCACCTAAAAAAATGTAAAAAATTTAAAATTAAGTTTTAGTTTTTGTAAGTTTTGATAAAAATTAGTTAAAATATTAAAATAAAAAATATGTTTTACGGTTTAAAGCAATTTAATTTACCAGAAATTGAAGAAAAAGTTTTAAAGTTTTGGGAAGAAAATAAAATATTTGAAAAATCCTTAAAACAAAATAAAAAAAATAAAAAATTCGTGTTTTTTGAAGGACCGCCAACGGCTAATGGCCGACCGGGAATTCACCATATTCTTTCTCGTTCTTTTAAGGATATTATTTTGCGTTATAAGACAATGCAAGGTTTTTTTGTGCCTCGCCGGGCTGGTTGGGATACGCATGGGCTTCCAGTTGAAATTGAAATTGAAAAAAAATTAGGTTTAAAGTCAAAAAAAGAAATAGAAAATTTTGGCATAGCAGCATTTAATAATGAATGCAAAAAATCTGTGTGGGAATATCAGGATGAGTGGGAAAAAATGACTCAAAGAATTGGATTTTGGTTGGATTTAAAAAACCCTTATGTTACTTATGAAAAAAGTTATATGGAAACTTTGTGGTGGATTTTATCGCAAGCCTATCAAAAGAAGCTACTTTATAATAGTTATAAAGTTGTGCCGTGGTGCACAAGATGCGGGACGGCGCTTTCTTCGCATGAATTGGCTTTAGGATATAAAACTACGCAAGATGATTCCGTTTACGTTAAATTTAAACTTTTAGAAGGGCAAAAAATCAAAAACGATTTGATTGATAATCAGACTTATGTTCTTTCTTGGACAACAACTCCTTGGACGTTGCCAGGAAATGTTGCTTTAGCTATTAATCCTAATATTAATTATTTAGTTGTTAAAAGAGAAAATACAGCGGAAAAGTTTTTAGTTGCACAAGATGTGTTTTTCAAGAAAACCGAGCAAGTTAATAATCAAAGATTTGCAAAAGATGGAGTGTGGTTAGGGTTATGGGAAGTGTTAAAAGAATTTAAAGGGGAGGATTTGGTTGGGTTAAAATATGAACCGCTTTTTCAAATTGCAAGTTTAGAAAGCGAAAAGTCATATAAAATTTATCCAGCAAGTTTTGTAAATACTGAAGATGGCACAGGCGTTGTGCATACAGCAGTAATGTATGGAGACGATGACTATCAATTAGGAAAAGAAATTGGTTTGCCATTTCATCACACCGTTAATGAAAAAGGAATTTTTGAAGAAGAAGTTCAAGGACTAAAAGGAAATTATGTTAAAGATAATGCTACTACAGAAAAAATTATTAGCATTTTAAAGGAAAGAAACTTTTTGTTTGGTGAAGAAAAATATGAACACGAATATCCTTTTTGTTGGAGATGCGGAACGCCACTTTTATATTATGCTCGCCAATCATGGTTTATTAAAATGACTGCATTAAAACAAAAATTACTTGCCTCTAATCGCAAAATTAACTGGATACCGGAAACTATTAAAGAAGGAAGGTTTGGTGAGTGGTTAAGAGAAATTAAAGATTGGGCAATTTCTCGGGAAAGATATTGGGGGACTCCTTTGCCTATTTGGGTTTGTAAAAAATGCGGCAAAGAAAAAATAATAGGAAGCATTAAAGAGTTAGAAAAAAATTTACCTTCAAGCACCAACCATTACATTTTTTTAAGGCATGGTGAAGCATTAAGCAATATTGAAAACTTTTTGTGTTCTTTTCCTGAAAAAAAGAAAGCGCCATTAACATTAAAAGGAAGAAAAGAAATAGAAAAAGTAGCAAAGTTTTTAAAAAAAGAAAAAATTGATATTATTTTTTCTTCTGATCTTTTAAGAACTCAAGAAACCAGCAAAATTATTGCTCAAGAACTTCAAATTGAGGTTGTTTATGATCAAAGATTAAGAGAGGTAAATTTTGGAAATTTAAATGGACAAGATACTTCTTTTTATCATCATTTTGTTCCAACTTTTGAAGAAAAATTTATAAGAGAAATTCCTGGTGGTGAAAATTTAAATCAAGTGCGTCAAAGATTATATGATTTTATTTTAAGTATTGAAAAGCAGTACCAAAATAAAAAGATTTTAATAGTTTCACATGAATATCCTATTTGGCTTTTGTGGAGCATTTTTCAGGGTTTCGATCAAAAGGAAACAATTAGTGCTAAAGTGAAAAGAAAAATGGATTTTATTCGAACTGGTGATTTAATTCGAAATGTAAAATTTATCAATGCGCCGCGCAATTTGTTGGGAGAAATTGATTTACATAAACCTTACGTTGATGAAGTTTTATTTAAATGCAGTTGTGGCGGTGTTTTCAAAAGAGTACCGGAAGTAATTGATGTGTGGTTTGATTCTGGTGCAATGCCTTTTGCTCAAGCTCATTTTCCTTTTCAAAAGAAAATTGATTATCCAGCAGATTATATTGTGGAAGGCGTTGATCAAACAAGGGGCTGGTTTTATACGCTGCTTGCAATTGCTACTTTACTTGGATATCAAGCGCCTTATAAAAATGTAATTTCTTTAGGGTTGGTATTGGATAAAAATGGACAAAAAATGTCCAAATCAAAAGGAAACATTGTTAATCCTTGGGAAATGATTCAAAAATACGGCGCCGATGTTGTGCGTTGGTATTTTTATACAATTAATCCACCTGGGGAACCAAAACGCTTTGATGAAGCTGATTTGGAGAATATTTTAAGACAATTTGTGCTTTTACTTTATAATTCTTATGTTTTTTATGAAACTTATGCCTTAAAAAACTTGCCTTCCCTTAATCCTAAAAATTTAAAAAATATTTTAGATAAATGGATTTATATTCGTCTTTTGACAACTAAAAAAGAAGTTGAAGATTTGTTAGAAAAATATGAAATTGGTAAAGCAGGAAAAGCAATTGAAGAATTGGTTAATGATCTTTCCAAATGGTATATTCGCCGTTCACGTCGCAGATTTCAAAAACCGGAAAATAAAAATGACTACAAAGAAGCATCTCAAACATTGCAATTTGTACTTTTGGAAATAAGTAAAATGCTTGCTCCTTTTATGCCTTTTTTTGCCGAAGCGCTATTTAAGTCTTTGGTTTCGGGCAAAAATAAATCAGTGCATTTGGAAAAGTGGAGTAAATCTTATTATTCTTTTACTGCTCTTGAGGCAAAAAATATTTTAAGCGAAATGAAAACCATTCAAGAAATTGCCAGCAGTGTTTTAAGCAAACGCGTTGCTTTAGGTATTAAAGTTAGACAACCACTTAAATCATTAACGCTTTCTTTTGATATGGGTAACAAACTTAAAAAATATCGAGATGAGGTTTTTAATGTTTTAAAGGAAGAAATTAATGTTAAGGAAATTAAAATTGACAAAAACCTAAAAGAAGAATTTGTGCTTGATACCAACATTACCATAGAGTTAAAAACGGAAGGGATTTTAAGAGAAGTAATAAGAAATATTCAAGGATTAAGACAAGATGCTAAATTAAAACCTAAAGAAAAAGCTTTATTATATTTACATACTACCTCCTCTGAATTAAAAGACTTATTGCTTCAAAATGAAAAATTTTTAAAGAAAGAAGTTAATGTTTCTCAAATTATTTTTAATCAAACTCAAAAATTTACAGTAGAATTAGCAACTAAAATTAATGGGGTTGATTTATGGATGGCTATTCAAGTTTAAAAAACAATTTAAAGATAAGTTTGGTCCTTTAAAAAATTCATTACTTCTTCTTTTTTTAAATCCACACTAATCGGACAAATTAAATTTTTAGCACTTACTTGATTTTTAACAATTTGAGATAAAAAGCCACAACCAAAATCATAATTAATTTTTGCAATTTCGCCCGCCATTTCATTTTTTTCTTCAGGAGCAAGATCAAGCAATTCGCTATCAATTTTATTTTTAAAATAATTGTGAATAAATTTTAAAGTATTGTCCATTATTTCTAAATTTAACAGTTGATTTTCCTTATCAATAATAACTCCAGTAATTTTATTTTTAGTTGTTTTTTGACTTTGATAATCCAGTTGCTCTTTTAAGTTTTTAATTTGGGAGTTAATTAAATCTTTTTTATCTCGAATTTGTTTTTCCCATTCTTTAACCTGAATAAAAATTTGCTGGTAAATTGCATAAGGAATTATATTTAATCCAAGCTCTTCTTCAGCTTTAATTTTAATGTGTTTTAAACTTTCATTTCTAAAATTCAGTTTATTTAAAGCAATTGTAATTTTTTCTAATTCTTTAATTGGCAAATAAATAATAAAATGGGGAATTTCAATTTCTTTAATTTGGCCGTTGGGAAGATATTTTAATGTTCCAAAACTTAATTTTTCTAAATGTTGCTTAAGATAAAGTAATTTATTTTCTAAAACCCGTCCGCTAAAGGTTACATCTACCCCCAATCCAATTAATCTTTGATTAATTTGTTTTACTTGGCTTTCTAAATCCAAATTGGATTGAGTAACATCATTTTTGTTTTCTTGATTTAAAATACTTTCATTTTGATCGGTTTGGCTTAAGTAAAGCACAACATCAACGCCATTTAAATAATCATCGTATTTGCTTGAAAAAAATGCTTCTGAATTTTCTCCCCAAAGTTCTTGGGATTTAATTATGAGCAAGGCCTCACTTAAAGTAGACATTGCAAATTGATAAAAATTATTTTGCATTAGTAAATTTCTTTCTTTTTCCTTAGCTTGTATTTTTTCCAAATCATCTGTTAGGAGGTTGTATTTATTTTTTTCCTGTTCAACCATTTTAATGATTTGTTTGACATTTTCTTTTAAAATTTCTTGTTTTGCTTTTAAAATATTTTCTTCTGTCATAATTTTAAATTAAAATTCCCATTTTACTTTTTACTTTTAATAATTTTTGATGAGCAATAATTTGTGCTTTGTGGTTGTTTGTTTTCAAATCCCGAATAAATTTTTGATCCTTAAGAATACTTTGCTTTATTTTACGGAAATTATCAAAATAATTAATAATGGTTTGTGCTACGGCTTGTTTAAATTCTTGATAGCTAGCCCCTTTAAATTTTTTTTCTACGCCAGAAATTGGAATCTCATTTAGTTCAGAGTAAATTTGAAGCAAATTAGAAATTCCGGGTTTATTAACTTTATCGTATTTAATTTCACTTTCACTATCAGTAACCGCATGCTTAATTTTTTCTTGAATAACTTCTGGTTCATCATCTAAAAACAAACATCCCAAAGGTTCCGATTTTGACATTTTCTTTTGAGGATGATTTAAGCTCATTAATCGTGATGATTTAGTAAGAATTGGTTTTGGTTCTATAAAAGTTTTCCCAAACCGAGCATTAAATTTTCTTACAATTGTCCTTGTTAATTCTAAATGTTGTAATTGATCGTCTCCAATAGGAACAAATGCGGCGTCATAAAGAATAATATCTGCAGCCATTAAAACCGGATAGTAAAGTAACCCTGCATTAATGTTTTCTTTTTGTTTTAATACCTTATCTTTAAATTGGGTCATTCTTTGCAGGTCTCCTAAAGGCGTAATGTTATTTAATAAAATTGCCAGTTCGCTATGTTCTAAAATTTCTGATTGCTGAAAAATTACCGATTTTTTAAAATCAAGTCCTAGAGCTAAATAGTCCGCCAGCATTTCTTTAATTTGGTGATTTTTTTCTTGAGGATTAAAATTTTCGCTTAAAGAATGCAAATCGGCTATAAAGAAAAAACAATTATATTTTCCTGAGTTTTGGAGATTAACAAAGTTTTTAATAGCGCCTAAATAATTACCCAAATGCAATTTTCCTGTGGGCTGAATTCCTGATACTAAAACTGGCTTTTCCATAAAAATATTATAACTAAATTTAAAAGCAGAAAACAAATTTAAACTTCAATTACTACTGGCAAAACCATCGGGCGTCTTTGTGTTTTGTTGTACAAAAATTGCCCAATTTGATCACGAATTAATGTTTTTAAGTAATCGGTGTCAATTGGTCGGTAATGGGGGATACGTCCAATAATACCCCTTACTTTTTTTCTAATTTCTTCCAAAAGCTCTTGATTTTCTCTTAAATAAATGAAACCTCTCGAGATGATATCCGGATTTTTGAGTACCTTTCCTGTTTTTTTATCAATGGTTGCAATTACTACAAACATCCCTTCCTGCGCTAACATAATCCTATCTCTTAAAACCACTTCACCAATATCACCAACACCAAGCCCATCCACTAAAACATAATTTGCAGGTATTGTTTCTCCGCTAATTGTAAAACTGTTTTTTGTAAGATAAGCAACTTGTCCATTGTCCATTAATTTAATGTTTTCTGGCTTAACGCCGGCCGAAATTGCATTTTGGCCATTTGCAAAACGCATAAAATAATAACCATGAACTGGCATTACAAACTTTGGTTTTAGTATTTTCATCACTAAAATTAAATCGTCTTTTAATGCATGGCCGCTTACATGAATATCAATAATACCGGAAGTATAAACAATTGCTCCTTGTCGTGCTAAATTATCTTTAAGTGTTTGAACGCTTCTTTCATTTCCTGGAATGACAGAAGAAGAAAAAATAATTGTATCTCCCGGTTTAATTTTAATATATTTGTGTGAACCAGTGACTATTTTCATTAAACCGGCAGAAGATTCACCTTGAGCGCCAGTTGAAAGAATTAAAATTTCATCATCCCGGTATTTACTAATGTCTTCAACGGGTATTAATGTATCCGGAGATGTTTTTAAATAACCAAGGTTTTTAGCAATTAAAATGTTATCGCGCATTGACCTTCCGTTAATTGCTACTTTTTTGTTTAGTTTTTCTGCAATTTTTATGATTTCGGCTAAGCGGGTAAGCATTGAAGAAAAAGTTGAAAGAATAATTCTGCCTTTTGCTTGCTTAAAAAGCATTTCAATATTTTTTTCTATTATTTTTTCTGACATTGATCTTCCTTCTTCTTCAGCATTGGTGCTGTCTACCATAAAAGTGTGAATTCCATCTTCAGCAATTTTTTTAAAAACATCTAATCCTTGCGCTTCATTTTTTTCATTATATTCCAAACGAAAATCGGCAAAATGCACAATGTTGCCAATTGGTGTAATGAACTTTATACCAGTGGTTTCCGGCACGGTGTGATCAACTCCAAAAAATTCAATTTCAAAAAATTTCCCAACTTTTATTTTGTCTCCGTATTTTACTTCTACCGTTCTTAACTTAGGAGCATTTTCAAATTCAGCTTGTCTTTTTTCAATAATTGCTTTTGTAAGACGTAACGTATAAATTGGAGGATTTCCAATTTTGCCAATAATATAAGGAATTGCTCCAATGTGATCATAGTGAGCATGAGTTAAAATTACCGCCTTAATATTTTCTTTTTTATTTACTAAATATTCGACATTAGGAATAATAAAATCAACGCCTGGTGTGGTTTCTTCGGGAAACTGAAGTCCCATATCAATAATGACAATTTCATCTTTAAACTCTAAAAATGCCATATTTCTGCCAATTTCTTCTAATCCTCCTAAGGCTGCTATTTTTAAATGTTCCCCCTCTTCAGTTTTTAAATTTTTTCTTTGAACCATAAATTAAATTAATTAATGACCTTTAAGTAATAAACATAAATTACAAAATTTAATTATAAAAATGTGCTGGAGGAGGGATTTGAACCCTCACGGCCTAATGGCCTTAGGCTCCTGAAGCCTATGTGTCTGCCAATTCCACCACTCCAGCTTTTATAAACTTTTAATTTTGTCAATGATCTTTGTTGTTTGAGGATCAACTTTATTTTTTAAAGCTAAATAATAACTTACACCAAAGGAAAGTAAAATCCCTTCCCATGTTTTTTGCCAAATATTTTTTCCTTTAAGTTGAACATTAATTACATTAAATTTTTTTAATTGGAGTGTTTTTGTTAAAAATTGAATTTGTTTTTTAAATTTTTTTAAATTTAAGTCGAGTAAAATTATAGTAAATTGTCCGCTAATTTTTTCAAATCCTTCTATTTCATTATGATTAATTTCGGGATAAATGTTCCAAAAGGCAGCGTTTTTTGATGTTTCGTTAAAATTATTCTTCCATAATAAACCTAAATGAGATAATGTTTGTTCAGTGTAAATAATAATATTGCCTTTAATTTGATTTGCAATTTGATGGCTGGTTTTTAAAATTTGCTTGGAGGGAGGAAGTAAAATTTTTTGAGTTTTAAGATTAAAAACCTGTTGTAAGATTTTAAAAACTCCATTATACATTAAACCAGTTGCTTCTCTTGGTGTCAAGTCAAGTTGAGGAAGCAAAACTAAAGGTATTTTAAATTGTTTGCTAATTTGAAACATTTTCCCGCCGGTTGTTACTAGCGCTATTTGATGATTTTTTTTAAAATTAATTAACTTTTGAAGAATGGTTAGTGTTTCTTTGGTATTGCCAGAAAAAGAAATGCCTAAAAATAAAGTGTTTGGCATTTGAATTAATTTAGTTGGAATTTGATTATCTTGAATTACATACAAGGGACAGTGAAGATTTAATTCTAAACTTAAGTTTTGAATTAATTTTCCTAAAAACCCAGAACCTCCCATTCCAAAAATTACCAAAGCAGAAAATTTTTGTTTTTGAATTTGATGAAAATTGTAAAATTGGAGTTTAACCTTAAGTTGATTTTGAAAATTTAAAATATTTTTTTGAAAGTTGTTCATTTAAATTTTAAAACTCTTACTGTAACAATTGACCAGTTATTAATGTTTTGGTAAATATCTTGGGGGGTAATAATGCTTGAAGGGAAAGTTGCATCTAAATTTTTGGAGTAAATGTAAAAGTAAGGCAAGCGGAACAAAAAAACTGCAGGGTAATCGTTGGCTAAAATATTTTGAAAATTAGCAAGTAACTGATTGCGGGTATTACTATCTTCCGTTTGTCTAATTTTTTCTAAAAGATTGTCGGCTTGGGTATTAGTGTAAGAACTTAAATTTAAACCGGGATAATTAATTTGCGAGGAGTGCCAAAAAACAAACAAGTCATCTGAATTAAGCGGGGTATTGCCCAAAATTAAAACATCGTAGTTTTTGGTTTTTAAAATAGAATTTTCTTCAGTTGAATTAAAGTTAAAAGGTAAAATGTTTACATTATCAATACCAGCGGTTTCCCAATTATTTTTAAGTTCCTCCGCTATCTTTTTTAAAAAATCAACATTGGGGACAACAAGATTAAGATTAAGAGATAAATTTTTGTTTTTAGCTTTCCATTGGGAAATTAAACTTTGCGCAAGTGGTAAATTAAAGGTGCTACTTGTTGTGTTTTGAAGATTTAAAACCGGGCCAGAAATTAAAAGGCCGTTGTTATCTAATACCTTTTTGTTAATTTCCGGCAAATTGGCGCTTAGAACCAATGCTTTTCTAATGTTAATATTTTTTAAAATTGGATTGGTCATATTAAATAAAGCTGCGTAGTAGGTGGTAGTGTAAATTTTTTGGAGATTATATCCCTTGAGTAAATTTGGGTTAATTTCCGCACTTTGATTAAAAAATCCAAAGCCATTTATTTGATGGGTTAAAAGGGCTTGATTTACATCTTTTTCATTTTCAAAGAAAACAAACTCAATTTTTTTAATTAATGGATTTTGATTTGAATAATTATTTTTAATTAGTGTGTAGCTTGTTATAAAACCATCTTTTCTTTTAGAAAAATTTAAAAATTTATAAGGCCCACTGCCTACAGGTTCTAATTTGTATTCAGAAAGCGCCATATTTTCAACGGGAATGACACCTAAAATATGTTTGGGGATGATTTGTAAATTTTCTATATTTTTTTGAAAAAGAAAATTAGTATTGGGCAAATAAATTTTTACTTGAATAGCACTAATGCGTTCCCAACTAACACCTTGCCAGCTGCTATAAAGCGGGGAATGAGCGTTTGTATCTTGAATTGTTTGCAGAGTAAAAATAATATCGTCGCTGTTTAATGGTTCTCCATCGCTCCATTTTAATTTATCATCTAATTCTAAAGTATAAACTTTACCATCATTTGAGACTATTAAGTTTTTTAAAAGGGATGAAAGCGGGGCAAAAACTAAAGAACTAATTTTTTGGTCGGTTGGATTATTAGAAAGAATGGGATTAATATTAATTGGTTGTCCAATAACCCCTTCTTTATAAATTCCGCCTCCTATGTTTTCTAAAACGCTGTTTTCTTGAATGAAAATAAACACTAAAACAATGCAAGCAAAAATTATTAAGCTTACGCTGATTAAAAAAAACTTTTTTTCTCGAGGTGAGAATTTTTGCCAAATTAAATTTAATAAAGACATTTACTAAGCAAGATTAATAATACTTAAGGCGCCTAATGCAATTGCCAAAACAATTGTAATATAAAAAATTATTTTTTCTAATCCTCGTCTTGTTTCATAAGGCGTAGCACCTTGTCCTCCTAAAATTCCTGATACTCCGCTTGATCGATCTTGAATAATAATTGCACCAATGAGCAAAACTGAAACAATAATTTGTAAGATGTTTATCATTTTTTTTATTCTTTACTAAAACCTTTTTTAGCTGCTGTTCCTAAAATAAAATTTATCACACTAATAATGATTGTTGCAATCATTAACTCTTGAATGTTTTGAATTGTAATAAATTGGCTTAAGATGTCAAGTAAATAAATAGAAATTGCATTTACCACAAGCGTAAATAGCCCAAATGTTAAAAATATAAACGGTGCGGACAAAAATTCCAAAAGAGGCTTAATAAAGGTGTTAATTAAGGTTAAAATAACCGCCACCTCGGCCAAATTCACTAAGTTACCGCTAAAAAATGACGGCAAAAAGTAATTGGTGACTAAAATTGCAGCCGCGTTTGAAAAAATATGAAAAATAAATCTTCCTAAAAATCTCATTTTGTTGTTTGAAGTGTTGTTTGGATTTGGTTATAGGTAGCATTAAAATTTTTATTTAAATTATTAATGGTGTTAATTTTATTATTAATAGCTTGAATGATATTGTTAACATTTTGTTTATTTTGGCTGGTAGGGGAGGAAATTGCTGTTTTTAAGCTTGTAAGAAAGTTATCCATTAGGTTTGTATAATTTCCAAATTCTTCAATGAGCAGTTTTTTGGATTGAATGGCATCGGCAACCATTTGCATTACTGGTGGATTGTTTAAATTATTTAAGGAGCTTTGTAAAATTTGAAGATTAGATTTTAGTTCGTTGTTTTGAGATTTCATTTGAGCGTTAATGTTTTGAGCTTGGTCAATTAAAGACAAGGCAAGTTTAGGATTGTTTGATTTGTCGGCATTTTGAATATCAATAATTTTTTGAGCTAACTCTTGATTTAAATCATTGATACTTTTACTAATACTTGACAATTTTTCCTTAGAATTAACTAAAGATTGAGGAAGAAGGTCAGAATTGGCTGTGCTATAATTTGATGCATAGTAAATAAAAAGCCCAACAAACAAAATAATTATTGACAAAACAATAAAAGTTGTCTTTTGGTATGTTTTGTTGCTTAAAACAACCTTATTTTTCATTACTATGATTTTACCACTTTACCGATTTAATTTTCAATTAAATCTCTAAAAACCGTTATCTTTAGTTATGAGTGATAAGTTAATTGTTGTTAGTTTTTTGACTTGATATTTGTTCTTTTTTTTGTTAGCTTTTAATAAGAAGTTAAAAAGCGGGTATCGTATAACGGCATTACCTCAGCTTTCCAAGCTGATGATAGGGGTTCGACTCCCCTTACCCGCTCTAAGAGTAAAATCTTGGAGTATATTTATAAATCCACTAAACATATTTTAAAATTTTAAAAAATTCAGGCGACTGAGTAGAACCACGCCTTCGCAGAAAGCTAACAGGCAAAAATTACTGATGGGGGACAATACTCATACTCTTTTCCTTTTTGATCATTTACTTGAGCTTCGTACAGATTTTTTTTGGAGGAAGATTACTATTTCATATTTAGTCGCCATTGTCCTATTTATGGTTTACAAAAGATTATGTTTTGAGATCTCCGACTAATAATTGCTAACCCAGTCATCTATTTTATGATTTTACGCCGTTAATAATCAAAAATTTCTAACGGGACCCTGCCACTTCTTTATTTCTTTTTCAACATTCTAAATTCTTTTATCCATCAATTCTCCGGAAATTTTCAGAGCTTTTTTAAATCTTCACAAATTTCTTTTTTTTCTCGTTGAAGTCAGGTGCGCTATCTAGTTTTCCTATCTATTCCTCTGTTACTTTCTTTAATACCTTAATGGCTTGATAATCTTTTTTAGCTTCAGTTACATCTTTTTCTAATTTTTTTCTTTTTGTTGCAAACTTAAACCAAAAATATTCTAAAGAAAATTAGCAAAATTAAAACTAAAAGAATGATAGTAGTGGTAAAGTAATCTATAACTAATTTTCCTATTTTAATAAAAGCTGGTGGGCTGACTAAAATTGTAATTTTTTCTGATGGTTTACTTTTTGCTCCGTAAATGTCTACCGCTTCGGCCCAAGTTCTATAAACTCCTTTTTCTAATGGCATAACCTCAATATAAGTCCAATTACCATCTTTATCACTTTTGATTTCTCCTATTTTTGGCTCTTCTTCATTTTTTTGGATAAACACTTTTATAGTTGTTTCGGGGATTGCCTTACCTTTAACCGCAAGAATATTACCAGGAATTAATTCTTTGGGATAATCAGTGATTACTGGTGCTTCAATTGGTAAGATATTAATTTCGGTCATAGCTAACGTCTGATTACCGGCCTTGTCTACCGCTTTAACAATAATCGTATGCCTTCCCAAATCTTGGGGAGGAATCTTATACTCTGATTTATCTGTTCTAATTGGATTTTCTGTATCAATAATTATCTCGTAATAATCTATGCCGGATATTTCATCGGTTGTTTCAAAAGATAGTGTTGGTTGAGGATCGGTAGTTTCTTTCCCTTCTTTCACTTCAATTTGAAATGGTTTTGGCGGAGTAGTATCAATTTGGGATTTAAAATTGGAAACTTTACCCCAACCAACTTGATTTCTAAACTGGACATGGAAATACCAAACGCCATCTTTAATATTTTCTAATTGTTTTTCAGAAATCGGAGGTGTATATAAAACGCGGGGCCAAGAATTCGGATATGTATCGTATAACACTCTTACAGCTGTTACATCATTAGGAACCTGCCAAACAAATTTAGGATTAGAATTATTATACCATTTATTGGGATCAGGATGAGTAGGTGAAGAAATCTGCGGTGCCGGCGGCGTGCCAACAACAGAAGGCGATAATTTTTCTTCAGATGATAGTAATGGTTTTTCTTCAGAAATTAAATTGAAAATGGCTTGGCCGCCGGCTTTAAACACATCTGTCCCGTAGCCGTCATTAGCCCGCACTGCTGCTGAAGAAAACAATAATGTTGCTTTGCCGGTTTTGCGAACTTTGAAAATCAAATTTGCAAGTTTTCCTGCTGAACCGTTAAAACCAGGCGTTGGCACGCCGCCATTAAAAGAGATTGTTCCATTGTTATTAGAATATGTTGGTTCTTCAACCCATATAGTAAAAATTGAACTAGATTTATCGACTGAAATGGGTTCTAATAAATCATTAGGAAAATTAATTATTACTTCAGCATTATTAATTGCCTCGCCTTGAGTATCTACAAAAACACTTGTTGACAAAATGTCGCCTACGGAAAAATTACCTGAAGAAGGGGAAAAATATAAAATGGCGGCATCAGCACTTGAAAAAATTAAAAAAGAAAAAGCAAAAACCAGAAAAATGCCGAGTATTTTAGTTTCCAATTTCCAATTTCTAATTTTCAATAAATTTTCAATGGCTAAATTTTTAAACATTTTTAAATTTAAAATTGACTAAAAATTAATAATTGAAATTAAAAATTCTAATTTGAAAATCTTGATAAATAGCGTCTTTTTCTAAAAATCAACAATATTAACCATATTATGACTATCGCTACTATAATCATAATCCAAATTTCCCAATTTTCGTACCATTTTAGTGGTTTACGCGGCAAAATTTCTGCTATTTGACTATTCCCGGCCTTATCAACCGCTTTTACTCTGATTATGCTTTTTAATTTTTGGTCTTTTAATAAATATGGAGCGTTTCCAACAACATAAGGTCCTGCTCCTTCTTTAATTTCGTAATGATCTATACCGGATTCTTTATCGGTAGTGAAAAAAGTAATAAAGTATTGATTATTAAAAATACTCGGGTCTCGGCTAAGCTTGATTTCAAATGGTTCAGGTGGAATTTTGTCTAATTCTTTTAACGATTGCCATTCGTTTTTGGGATTAAGCTCGGTGGCCGGCCGGCCTAAAATATTTAAAGTTAAAGATTTGAGCCAAGGATTAATTGGCGTCCCTTTGCCATCGGCTAAGAAGAATAAGGTCGTATCTTGAAAATCAATTTTTGCTTTGCCTTTATTTTTGGCAAGAAAAATGATTTTTAAAACCAAGGCATTTTCTCCCTGAAAACCATTAGGTGTTCCACCGACAAAACTTATTTTTCCTTCTTCGTTGGAAAAAACTGGTTTTTGGGGCCAAAGAGTAAAAAGAGAACCACCAGTATTTAAATCTTTAACTTCCAGTTTATCTTTATCAAACAATAAAGAAACATCAGCCGCATTAATTTTTTGGTCCAAACTTGAAATTCTCAATTCCAAAATAAAAATATCGTCTTGGTAAATTTCTTTAACAATTGGCGAAAAATAAATTCGATACATTTGGGCTGAAGCTAAAGACGGAAAGAAAACTAAGCCAAACATTAAAAAGAAAAAGACAGCCGCTATTTTATTTTGTTTTTTAAATTTAGTCATAATTTTTATAAGGAATACCGGGTTTCCCCCATTGATAAAGTAAAATGGAAAAATCAATTGAATCGATTTTGTTATCGCCGTTAATATCAACACAAGGATTTCTAAATGGCGGTTTTGTTTTCCAAAAGTAAAGTAAAATTGAAAAGTCAACAGAGTTCACGATGTTGTCGTTGTTAAAATCAGCTCCACTACAAGCTGCTGGTGACGGTGTTAGAATCGGCGCTCCTCCGCCACCCCCTCCACCACTTCCTCCGCCTCCTAATGGAGGTGATGGAGACACTGCTTCGTTCACTGCCTCAAATTGTTTAACAGCCACTGATTTTTCTGTTCCCCAATAAACATAAACTTTATAGTAATAGGTTCCGGTATTTGAAACTGTTAATCCCAAATCAGTTGTCCAACTTTCACCCGGATTAATATATTTAGCTCCTTTAGCATAATCAACATCATCCCCACCGCCACATTGATTATCTATAGAATTAACGACGCAATATTCATATTGATATTCATAGCCAGCTGAACCCTCATTGGTAATTGTCACATTTGCCGCAATAGAAGGAACGGTATTATCAGAAATTGAATTTATTTTTACCTGAGCTGGCGAAGCTTCAACTTCCCAGAAATCATTAAGTTTTATAATTTTTCCACTTTCCACTTCGGTTGAAACTTCAGTTTCCCACAATCCCGCGCCAGCACTTGATGGTACATTATAAGTATATTCATAAACACCGGTTGAAAGTTTTGTCATAGAAACATTTTCCACAACTGTGTTGCGAGAGGCGTCATAAATCGTTACTGTTGAAGTAGTGTATGGATCGGTTAAAACAGATTCATAATTTAAGATATAAAGTTTTGCTCGATAAGTTTTGCCAGCTAAAATTTGATCAACATCGGAAAGGTAGACCCTCCAAACTCTTTGTTGAGAATCGCGGATTTCTGCCACTTGAGATTGAGAAGCTACTTGTTCCACTAAAGTTGAAGTGCTTACTCCAGCAATATATTCATTGGTTCCTATTTGTCTGGTGGTTAAGCTTCTTGTTGGCGCAAAATTATTATTCCAGATGTCAGCGGCTAAATAACCTAGACTACTTAGAGTTCTTGTTGGATTAGACCACACATCAGCAACCAAAGTTCCAAATGAAGTAAGGGTCCTTGTTGTATTTGACCAAACAGCCGTTGCTGTGTCTAAAGCTAGTGTACCAAATGAAGTTAGGGTACGGTTGGGATAAGACCAAATGTCACTTATCAAAGTGCCGAAATCGGTAAGGGTGCGGTTGGTGTAATTCCAAATAGCATTAACTAATTTGTTTTCATGTGAGATGACATATTTGTCGCCGGAAGCTATTGGAAAAGGAAAGGCAGAAGAAACGGTAATCGTGTTGGTATTTTGATCAAAACCGGAAATTACTCGTTTTTGACCAACATTCGCACCGGACATCATAACTAAATCATAATTATTCCAATAGCCGTCTGGTTGGTCTAACTCTGAATCAACTAAGGTTGTAGTTGAGCCACCATTAGCAATGCCAGCAAAATCAAAGGTGGCTTGCCTAATAAGATCTATGTCATATTGCCTAGCAATTTCATCTGTTGAAGTACCAATTTGCCGGGTAGTTAAACTACGAGTAGCAAAATTCCAAACTTTTGAAACAGCATTTCCAACCGTATCTAAAGCTGTACCAGTATATCCCCAAATTTTTTCTGGCAGGGTATCAAAAGAAGTACCCAAAATAAATGTTTTATCGATACATCGGCGGTTAGTGCCGCTGTCGCAACAAATAAGGCTTCGGTATAATCCCTCAGGCGAACTAAGGGTAGAAGTGGAATAATAATACCATCCATCATTTTTATGCAGCATATTCTGATTATTAATAATCACTGTATCATTAGGGTCAGTAATCGTAATTTGACAAAAATTATCGGTAGTAATCGGTGTATATCCGTCATCGGCAAAAATATACTCGCCAATAATACATTCATTGTTTGGATCGCACCTTTGTTGCATTGCGGGAATAGCGAAAGCCGCCCTTTCGCTCAAGAGAAACAAGATAGCAATTATGATTGTGATTGTTGTTTTTCGAAAACCCATAACTTTAAAATTTCTAATTTCTAATTTTCAATTTTTAATCAATTTCTAATGACTTAATGTTTAATGATGAAACTCAACCTTTTGAAGAAGAAATAATTTTTGAAAAAATTAAGGTCAATTCTTGAGCCTCTTTCCAGAACTCTCGACATTTTTCAGCCTGCTCTGGTATAGCTTTAGCTAAAATCCTTAACCAATACTTAGTTTCATTAGCTTCCTTTTTGCAGATATAAATTTTATTAACAAAATCTTTCTTGGAACTTGCTCCATTAGCCTCACAATAATTAGCACCAATGCTTGTGCCAGCCCTTAAAAGTTGTGTTAATATAGGCAATAAGACAGGAACTGGTTTTATGCCTTTTAGAAAAACAACTAAACCCTCACCGAACTTTGCTGTTCTTTCTTCTAAATCAAATTTCTTTTTAGTGTCTACTGTTTTACTCATTTTATCATTATAACATTAGAAATTCATTAGAAATTCTTATCATTTATAAAATTTTCAATTTTTAATTTTCAATTTTTAATCAATTTCTAATGACTTAATTTTTAATGTTTAAACATTTATCATTTTATCATTGAAAATTCATTAGAAATTAGAAATTTGAAATTAGAAATTCTTAGTATAGGGTTCTCCACGCATAAGCATCCGTAGCGTCTTTGGCACAAACTTCTAAGGTATCTTTTACCCCTGTAGCCCCTTGAGTAAACCATAAAGTTCCCTGATGAGTGGCATCGCAAGTTGGTTTTGCTGTTGTTGTATTTAATCTTATTCCACCGTTAACTTCTAATTTTTCTCCCGGATTTGTCGTCCCGATGCCAACACTGCCAGTGGAAACTATGTTAGCAGCATTGCTTAAATTTGTTCCAAAGATTAAACCACCAATATTTAGGAAATTGGATGTGGTTTTTGCTAGAGTCCAGGAATTATATCCAATTAATATGTTGTAAGAACCTGTTGTTGGAGAATAAGTTGAATCATAACCTGCTTTATAACCTATAATAATGTTTCCTATTCCAGTGGTTAATCCATAACCCGAATAAGCGCCAACTAAAACATTGTATCTATCAGCTGAGGCATCTATGTTATAACCTGCTTGATATCCTAAAGCTGCTCCATAACGCATTCCTTTGGCATAATTTCCCACCGCTGCGCCCCACCTTTGGCCATTTGCATAATTTCCCACCGCTGCGCCCCACGTGTCACCATAGGCCCAATTTCCCACTGCTGCGCCCCAACTGTCTCCTCTAGCATAACACCCCACTGCTGCACCATAGTAGCCGCCATAAGCATTAAACCCCACTGCTGCACCGTAAGAGTAGCCACCGGCACTGTACCCCACTGCTGTACCCTGGGTGTAAGCAAAGGCACCAGCCCCAATTGACACATTGTTATCTTTATACATTATTCCTGTTCCAACGTCTCCTGAAACCCAGTTTGTCCCATCAAATATATATTCTTTTATTGATTGGGCAGAGATAATATCTAAATTAGTTCCTCCTTGATTGATATAGAGCACATAAGAAGAATTATAGGCATCGTTGTTTCTAATGATGAACCTATCCCCAGCAGAAGCAGTGGTAGTGGCTAAGTAAACAGTTCTGTTCGTCCCACCTGTAGAGAGATATTGATACATTTTATCTGTGCCGGGGTTTAGAGTTTTATTAGCAGACAAGGTTTCAATATTTATCCCAGCAGTTAATGAAGTTTGTGCCCTGATATTTCCTGCAACATCTAATATATAAGCAGGCGTTGTTGTCCCAATGCCGACATTACCCGAATTAAGTACAATAAGCTTAGTTAACCCTGTATTATCAGCTAAATTAAGAATAGGTTGAGAAGAAGTGGAATTTAAAATTGTAAGCATTGAACTTGGCGTTGTTGTACCAATACTAACTTTTATTCCATTATTATCAACAAAAAAAGTTCCGGGATTACCTATCCGAACATTGTTGGTTTCGGTTCTTAATTTAATAAGCGTGCCATCTCTAATCCATTCAGGAATTTGCTGAATACTACCAAAAACAAACGCTTTTACCTCTGAAATACTTAAAGAGCCAATAATCATTCCAACTAATAAAATACCAATGATTAAAGTTTTGGAAGTTTTCATAGATTTGTTTAATTTAAAATTTCTTTCATTTTTTATAGTTAAAGATTAATTAGAAATTAGAAGTTCTTATCATTTTGCATTTTGATTTTTGATTTTTGAATTTGTTTTGTTTGGGATTTTTTCTCCTGTCTCTTTTTGATTAAAACAGTCCACAAAAACACTACTACCGGCAAAAACAAAAGATTAGAAATAATTTCTTTTCCCGAACGAGCAGCATAAAACCCGCCGATAATTAAAATCGTTGAAAAAATAATGGAATAATAAAGTAGGATTGAACTAATTTTTGGAGATTTGAGTTTCATATTGTTAAAAATATTTTACTTCTTAATGCTCAAAAACTGTTTTTGAGGATTGTTTGCCTAACCTACATAGAATTTTTTCTTAAAATTATCATCTAAAGGAGTAGTAAATTTCGGAAAAAATAGAAAGAGTAATTAGTGAATTTTACTATCTAAAGTATAACAAATCTTTAATAAGGTGAAAATAATCGAGCTGTATAATTTTTTTGTATTTCTGTTTTTTATTCATCCACCTACCTCAGCCTCTGCCGCTAGAAAAAATCTTCTGGGCGAAACCTAAGCGCACGAATGAAAATGAAAAGAACCTAAATATCGTCCTCATTATGAATTTTTGCCTGTTAGCTTTCCGCACCTAAGGCGTGGACCTGTCAATTGCCTAAATTTTTATAAAATAAGTTCGAGTGGACTCATAAATATACTAAAAAAATAAATGAATATAAAGTATGGTAAAAATGTTTAAGAGAATTTTAAGTATAAGTATATTCACTGATTAATTTTGTTATAATTAAATAAAGGTCGAATTGTGATAATTAAAAAAGAAAAAAATGGACAAAAAAGGTTTTGCAAGTATGGCAGCGCTGGCTGTATTAATTGGTGTGATTTTGGGAGTAGGGGGATATTTGATATTATCAAAAAATCAGACTTCAAATGAAAATCCGGTTCCTGCTGCCAATCAAGCGCCTAATGTTTCCAACGAACAGCAACCCCCGCAGCAGCCGTCTATGGCACCAAATGAAACAGTAAACTGGCAAACATACAGAAATGAAGCATTTGGGTTTCAATTTAAATATCCCGCTAGTTTCACAGTTGTTTCTAGTGGCCCAAATGAGGAGGAAAAGAAAATAGAAAAGGGTGAACAAATTTCCGGAACAGTATCGCCTTCATATGACACCGTTACTTTTTCTAATGCAACCGGCGCTAAATTTAATGTGATGATATTTCCTGTAAGTAAAAGCGAAGTTTCTCCTGATGGATTTATGAAAGGTTATTTAAGCATGGGCAGTGTTTGTGACACAAGGTGGATTGGTTCTGTAAGCGAAGGGCCAATGCTTCTTAACGAAAACGGCGTTCCGGTTTTAAGAGTACAAGTTGTTGCTGGTGGTCCAAGGGGAGGGGGAAAGAGTGAAGGATGTTATTATTTCAAAAATTCTGCAGGTAATGTGATTGCATTTAATATTTCCGGCGAAGAAAATTCTGATTTTTCGAGCGTGTTTAATTTTGTTAATGACAAAATTCTTCCTACTATTAGTTTAACAAAGTAATTTTTGCCAATAATTTTTAAAAAGAGGTTTAACTTTTATAAATAAGTTAAACCTCTTTTTTGTTTCATTAAAATCGTTATCAGTTATAAGTTATTATTTTAAATTGGTAGTTATAAGTTAATTGGTTATAAGCTAGTTATTGTTGCCAAAATTTTTATTTTTGTTACTATTAAATTGTGAAGTGTTACATTGTGTTACAGTTTGTAAATTGTTTTCAGAAACAAAATTCTAATTTCTTCGTTTTAACTTATGGAAGAAGATAAGCTCATTAAAAAAGCCAAAAGAGGAGAAAAAGAGGCTTTTGGCTTACTATATGATAAGTACGTCTCTTCTATTTATAGGTATTTCTTTTTAAGATTGGGTGGACAGAAAGATTTAGCCGAGGATTTGACGCAGGAAGTGTTTATGAATGTCTGGAAGAATATAGGAAATTATGATTTAAGAGGAGTTCCATTTATTAGTTACCTTTACAGGGTTGCAAGGAATGCTCTTACCGATCACTGGCGAACACAAAAAAAATTTGTTGACCTTGAAAGTTTGATAGAGTCTTCGCTGGTAGCAGATAAGGATGAAATAGAAAGCACCTTAGATAATAAAAAAGAAGTAGAAGTTATTAAAAAGGCGCTTTTTTATTTAGATCCAACATATCAAGAGGTTTTGATTATGAAGTTTGTAGAAGAACTTTCTAATAAAGAAATTGCATTGGCTTTAGGAAAGTCGGAGGGAGCGGTAAGAGTAATTCAACATAGAGCAATTAAACAGTTAAAAAATTATTTAGAAAAAGTATGAAAATTGACCCAATTATTCAACAATTAAAAAAGCTAAGAAATATTGAACCGGAAAGGGAATTTTTGGTAAAAAGTAAAAACGTAATATTGTTAAGCAACGTTAATCAACCAAAATTTTTCTTAAGAAAATATGCTGGTTGGCTTTCTTTATCGTTTGCTGTTTTTTGTTTAGTTTTAATTTTCATTGTTTACCCAATTAGAAAAAGCTCCTTGCCAATTGCTTCTGCTGAAACCTTATCCCGGGAATTTGAAGATCTTTCTATTAATATTACATTAAAAAATGTAAATTATTCTCAAAATATGAACCAAACTATTAACAGTGCAATTTCTGCCATTGCAAATAATAAAGCAGCGCATTTAGATCGCATTGTTTTAGAACAAGAGTTTCAAAAAATAGAAAATAATAATTCTTCTTCTACCAATCAAACATCCACCGATCAAATTGATAACTTATTAAATCAAATTTTAAATTAGCAATATGCAAAAAAAGATAATTATTGGATTAAGTTTAATATTGTTTTTGGTAACAAGTAATGTGAGTTTAGCAGACAATTCTCCCGCTGGAGTTGTAGGCAATGTTTTTCAAAGCGCAAAAGAAGCGCTGGATACCTTAGTTGAAACTAAAGATGCGGGAAATGTTGATAATTTAGTTTTGCGTATTAATACTTTTGATAAAATTTTAGATTTGTCTATTAATGAAGCAAAAGATTATGTGGCAAAATTAGTAGCTGTTGAAAAAAACAGCGATTATGATGTGTGGGTTTCTTTTGCTTTAAGTTCGTTAAGTGATAGTATTGATTATTACAATAGCCAAAAAGCCATTTTAAGTTCATCTACTTTAGATTTAGACGGTATTAAAAAAATGGCTTTGGATTTTAAAAATTGGAGAGAAAAAAATTATTTACCGCTTTTAAATCAAATTCAATCCTTCTTTTTAATTAAAGACGAAGCCCAAGCTTTAAATATTGCAGACAAAAGGTTAAATAATATTAAAAACGATTTAACAAAAATCACACTTCGTGCTAAAGACAGAAAAAATGTAAATAATTATTTGTTAGAAGCAAAAAATGATCTTTCGGATGCGCGCTTATTAAACCAAGAAGCTTATAACAAATTTTTAAATGATTATGTAAGTGTTTTAGTGCAATCAACCTCTTCGACTTCTTCAACTTCTTCCGATATTAGTATGACTTCAAGCCTATCAAACGCTTTTTTAAATTCAACAACCACCTTTTCTATTAGTGAATCTTCATCTAGCAAATCTTCATCTTCTGAAGTAGTTTCTTCTACTTCTACTTCTTCAACCACCCAATCCAATGCTTCCTCTTCGGATGTGGTTGGGGATGATAAATTTTCTCAAGCATCAATAAAAGATTTGGTAAGCAATTCATTGACGAAAATTAAATCTGCTTATCAAAATTTTATTGAAATTAGCAACTATGTGAGGAAGTTGCTAATGTAAAAATAAAATTCCACGTTTAAAGTGGTTAAAACTAAATAATCCCCATTTAAGTGGGGATTATTTAGTTTAGTTTTTAATTTTATTTTACGGCTTCTTTAAGGAGTTTACCTGCCCTAAATTTTGGTTTAGTTGATGCTGGGATTTGTATTTTTTCTCCCGTTTTAGGATTAACTCCCATTCTTGCTGCTCTTTTAGCAACTCGAAAAGTACCAAAACCGGCAATTGCTACTTCTTCTCCCTTAGAAAGCGCTTTAACAATAGTATCAAAAACAGCATCCACTGCTAATTGCGCTTGTTTTTTAGTTTCGGTATTGGCAGCTTTCATTACTGCTTCTACCAATCCATCTTTTTTCATAAGTTTTTAAAATTTAAACGACCTTTTGTTTACTTTTTATAGTATAGCAAATTATCTTGATAATTACTATATTTTAGCACATTTTTTTGCGGTTGCTTTTTAATGTTTGTTTTTTTATAATAAAAGCATAAAGTCGATGTTGAATTATAATTTTACTTTTAACTATGAATTTAACCACCTGGTTAGCAGGCGGCGTTTTGGGATTAATTGTTGGCTACTTAGTCAGGGAATTTTTAGCAGTCAAGCTAAAAAAGTCAGCGGAAAAAAGGGCAGAAGAACGACTTGAGGCAGCCAAAACGCAAGCCAAAGAAATTATTATTGAGGCTAAAGCCAAAGCCTCATCAATTTTAGATGAAGTTGCAAAAGAAGAAAAATCTCGTAAAACCGAACTTAGGCAATTAGAGGAAAGACTTTTAAGAAGAGAAGATTTGCTTGATCAAAGAATGAAAGAACTGGACAATTTGGATAAGAACATTAAAGCTAAGGAGGAAGAAATTAAATTAAAGTCTAAAGAAGTAGATGAATTAAGAGAAAAGGCAATTAGCGAATTAGAAAAAGTAGCAAATTTAAAAAGAGAAGATGCAAAAAATATTATTTTTGAGGAAATTAAACAATCTTATCGGGAAGAATTAGCACAAGCCTTAATAGAATTTGAAAGAAAAAGAAAAGAAGAGTTGGATAAAAAATCAGTTGAAATTATTACTACTGCCATTCAAAGATGTGCTAGAAACACAGTGGCTGATGTTACTACAAGTGTTGTGAGTTTACCGGATGAAGACATTAAGGCAAAAATTATTGGAAAAGAAGGCAGAAACATTCGAACATTTGAAAGGTTAACAGGAGTTGAGTTAGTGATTGATGAAACCCCAGAAAATGTTGTTTTATCGTCATTTGATCCTTTAAGAAGAGAATTGGCAAAAATTACTTTAGAAAAATTAATTAAAGATGGTAGAATTCATCCAGCAAAAATAGAAGAAAAATTTGAAGAAGCTAAAGAAGAATTAGAAGCACATATTCAAAAATTAGGAGAAGAAGCAGTGTATGAAGTTGGAATTTTAGATTTACCCAAAGAAATAATTTATCTTTTAGGAAAACTTCATTTTCGAACAAGTTATGGTCAAAATGTTTTAGACCACTCAATTGAAATGGCTTATTTAGCAGGGATGATGGCTGAAGAATTAGGATTAAATGTTGAAGTAGCAAAAAAAGGAGCGCTGTTACATGACATTGGAAAGGCTATTGATCATGAGGTGGAAGGAACACATGTGGAAATTGGAAGAAAGTTATTAAAGAAATATGGGGTGGCAGAAAATGTTATTCAAGCCATGCAATCTCATCATGAAGAATATCCTTATGCTACACCTGAGTCTTTTGTGGTTTCTGCTGCCGATGCAATTTCAGCAGCGCGGCCCGGAGCAAGAAGAGATACTTTGGAAAAATATTTAAAGCGTTTAGAAGACATTGAAAGAGTTGTGAATAGTTTTGAGGGTGTTAAACAATCTTATGCTGTGTCTGCAGGAAGAGAAGTGCGAGTTTTTGTTTCACCTGAAAAATTAGATGATTTTGGTATTTTAGAATTAGCTAAAAACATTGCACATAAAATTCAAACCGAAGTGCAATATCCCGGAGAAATTAAAGTAACTGTTATTCGCGAAACAAGAGCGATAGAATATGCAAGATAAAGAAAGTAAGTTAAATTAATTTATGAAAAAAACAACCTTGCTTATTGTTTTAGATGGTTGGGGCATTGGTGCCAAAGATGAAACTAATCCAATTTATAAAGCAAATTTAAAAACAATTGATTTTGTGCAAAGAAATTTTCCGGTTGGAGCCTTGCAAGCGTCAGGAATGGCAGTTGGCTTACCTTATGATGAAGAGGGGAACAGTGAAATTGGGCATTTAACTTTAGGAGCAGGAAGGGTTATTGGGGGACATTTACCACGCATTTCTTCTGCTATTAATAACGGAACTTTTTTTAAAGATAAAAATTTTTTGTCGCTGTTAGATTGGACCTCTAAAAATAATTCCTTTTTACATTTAGTTGGGCTTTTATCGGCAGGGGAAGTGCATGCTTCTTTTAATCATTTAAAAGCAATTATTAATTTTTTAAAAAGCAAAAATTTTGAAAATTATTATTTACATCTTATTTCTGATGGGCGCGATAGCCCTGCTTATTCTTTTTTAAATTTACTTTCAAAATTATCATCGGAGGTGGGCTTTGATATTTATCAAAAAATAGCTAGCGTTTCGGGAAGATATTATGCAATGGATAGGGATAAGCATTGGGATAGAACAAAAGAAGCATACGCGGCTTTAGTGGGAGAATCAAAAACCATTTCTAATTTAGAAGAAATGGTAAGAAATGTTTATGAAAAAGGATTAAATGATGAATATTTGGAAAGTGTGCAGCTGGAAAATAAAAGGCCAATTATGGACAGTGATGCTGTATTTTTCTTTAATTTTAGGGAAGACAGAATGAGGCAATTGGTAAGGTGTTTTTTAGATCAAGATTTTAATTTTTTTCCCGTTAAAAAATTTTCTAATC
>Ga0078972_1003790_pt1 | contig 43939 bp, 33 predicted proteins | sample YelNatPaOPGAMG01_FD_67568 | JGI IMG/M metagenome (GOLD analysis project Ga0078972, IMG submission 67568) | Hot spring thermophilic microbial communities from Obsidian Pool, Yellowstone National Park, USA - OP-RAMG-01 (SPADES assembly) (version 2) | ecosystem: Environmental > Aquatic > Thermal...
GAAGGACACACTGACGTGCGATACAATACATGGGAGGCTTCTCCTTCGGATAAGAGTGGTAGTGATAACGCTATCTTATCTCTGTTGAGAAGTCTCTCTCAGCAATAATTCACAGACCCTGGATTCTGTGCCCTCTTGACTTTCTGCATTAGGGCATGCTAATATCTGAGTAGAGTGGTAGGATTTAGATGAGTGGCCAGGGTGCTAACGAGCATGAGGATGAGAGAAAGAGCAACGAATATACCTGACAGAAAGTGTGCTTGGTCATGATTGCAGCTTTTGTACTTTTCTTGCGTGAGGGATTGGAAGCAAGCCTTATTGTAAGTCTGCTTTTAGCATCGTTACGTCAACTCGGTTTAATGCACCAGGCGCGTGCGGTCTGGATCGGCGTTGGCCTCGCGGTACTGGGAGCACTACTTGGCGGCGTGGCAGTCTACCTCACGGTGCGCCAGTATGATGGCTCGACCTTCCAGACTATTTTTGAAACGATTACCTATCTGATCGCCGTCGTTCTGCTCACCACGATGACCTTCTGGATGCAGCAGCATAGCCGTTCGATGAAGAAGGAATTGATGGCAAAGGCCAGCACGGCTGGTTCCGGTTTCGCCCTGGGACTGCTGGCTTTCTCGACGGTGGGCCGCGAGGGATTGGAGACGGCGGTCTTCACACTGGCATTTGCTTTTCAGACGAATGCGCTACTGCTGTTACTTGGAGCCGGTCTTGGCTTGTTGGCAGCAATGGTGCTATGTGTGATGATCTATCGCCTGGGCTATCGACTCGATTACCGTATCTTTTTCCGTGTGATGGGTATCGTGTTACTCTTCTTCGCAGCCGGCCTGCTGGGAGATGCGATACAAAATATGCAGCAACTCGGTTGGCTCTCTATTGGTTTGACGCCGCTGTGGAACACTTCCCACATTCTCAGTGAAGATAGCATGATTGGCGATCTTTTACACACGTTCCTGGGCTATGCAGAGACACCTAGCGCGTTACAGGTTTTGCTCTACCTGATGTATCTGGTCGTCTTTGGTGGCATTTTTGTACACATAACGCGCAAACCACCGCTGAATATAGCGGCAAAAACATCATCTCCATCGACGACGGCACATGCCTGAGCATAATAAACATTGCTAGCTTCTACTCCCTCATGGCATCCTTGCAGAGATGGTCTGTTGTGTGCAAACGGACCATCTCTGTTTTTGGTACCTATGCCCCCTTGAGTTCTGCTATTTGATTTGCGAATTTCGTGATAAATAGCTATTATATAGCCATTTTTCGTATGTTTCTTAAAAAAGATTTGCTATTTTCACAGTTTGTAAGGTACAATTGGAAGAAAGATGGTTGTGGTTGTTGGCAACAGAGAAAGAGATGCCGTATAGTGCAACATCTCCGACCGATAGCCATGACGACATACTGATGAAAATACATATATTTACCGATGTATTTTTTATTGTATGTATCTCTCGGAAAGGAACATATATGCTGCGAGAACCGGTTACAATTGACCGCAAGCTGATTCAGGAGATTATCACGCGCGAGGACGCGGAATTCAGAAAGCGCACACCGCGCTCACACGAGATCCATGAGCGCGGTAAGGCTTCGCTGCCGTTGGGAGTGGCCAGTTCCTTCCAGGCTGTGCCGCCGTATCCCCTCTTCATCAGTCGTGGCGAAGCGGGCCATATCTGGGACTACGATGGCAACGAATATGTCGATTTTCACATGGCCTTCGGAAGTCTGCTCGTTGGTCATGCCCACCCTTTGCTGGTGGAGGCACTGCGCGATCAACTCGGTCGGGGCACGCTCTACTCGCTGCCTTGCGCTGATAACGTATTTATGGCCGAGGAACTGGTGCGTCGCTTTGCCCCTATCGAACAGGTACGTTTCTCGAACTCCGGCACCGAGGCGACTATGGATGCGCTCCGCCTGGCTCGTGCGCACATGAAGCGCGATAAAGTGGTCAAAATCGAGGGGGCCTATCACGGCCATCATGATGTGGTGATGATGAGTACCAAGCCGCCACGCGACGCGATGGGCGACCCGGAACGTCCCAATACCGTTCCGGCCAGCCAGGGCATTCCGACGGATGTCAAGAACGACGTCATTATCGCTCCATATAATAATGCGGAGGCGCTGGATGCTATTCTCTCAGCGCACGAAGGCGAGGTTGCAGCAGTCATCATGGAGGCAGTGCTGATGAATGTCGGCATCATGCTGCCGGAGGAAGGTTATCTACAGGCGGTGCGCGATGTAACGCGCAAGCATGATGTACTGCTGATATTTGACGAAGTGAAGACCGGCGTCACCGTCGCGCCGGGCGGCATCACCGAGCTATACCCCGTTGAGCCTGATCTGATTTGCCTTGCCAAGTCGATTGGCGGCGGCATGCCTATTGGTGCCTTTGGCGGGCGCAAAGAAATCATGGATCACATCAGTCGCGGTGAGGTGCTGCATCTGGGCACCTTCAACGGTAATCCCATGTCCATGCGTGCCGGTCTGGTCACACTGACACAGGTGCTGACACCGGAGGCCCATGCTCATGCCAATACCCTCTCGAAACAGTTGGCCGATGGCTATCTGAGCATTATCGAAGAGTTCGATATGCCCATGCACGTCTCGCAGATTGGGGCGAAGGGCTGTGCCATGTTCCGCTATCAACGTGCCCGCAACTATCGTGCCTGGCTAGAGGTAGATATGGAACTTTCCTATGCCTACTGGCTCTTCCTGGTTAATCGCGGCATCCTTTTCCCGCCGGGACTGGACGACCAGTGGACGATCTCTGTCCAGCACACGCAGGCCGATATCGATCATCACCTGCACGTCTTCGCCCAGTTCGTGCGCGAACTCAGTCGTTAGTATAAATTCTCATGCAAATGCCATAAAAATCGTATTTCCATGTTAAAATACGATTTTTATGGCATTTGCATGAGAATTTATACCAGTCGTCAGACGCCGTGTTGTGTAACTCCCCATCGCTTAAAAACTTGTGTCTATCTATCATTTTTCATCAAAATAAGGATGGAAAGACGTTTTCTCTCTCAGAGGATGGGTTGTTTTGCGACCGCATGTGTGGCAAATCAGCACTTCTCTTCGTTAAAGGATAAGCTCAAAGTCCTGAATGATAGACGCTGATGATGACTTCTGCTATGCTATGGTACGAGAGCAAGCTATAGCATCGTAGTGTGTTTGTCGATGCATGTACATACGTGTTGTAAAGACGAAAGTTGTGGAAAGAATGAGCGGTTTAGAGAGGCGATATTCCTTGCCGGACTCATTGAAGGTGCAGCAGACAAGAAATGTGAACGAGATAACGACGCGGCAATATGAAGCGGTTTCTTTTGAAGAAATGCCCGAAAAGCTTTTGCCTTCTTCCTTCTGGCGTGATCGCTTCGTAGAGCTTGGTTTAATCCTTTCAATGGCATTATACTATGTTGTTGGCAACACGCATCTGCAAATTCCCGTTTTGCCATCCCTCTTTATGCGCATTACGCATGTATCTCCATTGCTTTCACTGCCATTTCTGCTCATTTTTGCGGTACTTTGCTGGTTCCGCCTGCCTTTTGCTGTTGCGCTGCTACCGCTTTCGCTGCCTTATTATCTACTGCAAAAAACGGTCTACAGCCATTACAATTTTAGTCTGGTTGAGATTGCATTGTGGACAACGGTTGCTGTGGTTCTGCTACAGATACTTGTACAGCGTGAGCATTGGCCTTACTGGCGCTCGTTCAGGCAATTACGTGATGATTTTGGACCATTTCTCTGGCCGATACTGGTCTTTACGGCGGCGGCGGCATTCTCCATCATTATTGCCTATGCTCATACCACCGCTCTACGTGCCTTCCGCGAAGAGGTCTTTGACCCACTGGTCTATGTGGTGCTGGTCTTTGCCTGCTTGCGTACACGCCAGGATATTGTACGCCTGCTCGCTGCCTTGATAGGTTGCGGACTGATTATTGCCCTGCTCGGCCTGATACAATTCTTCTTTTTCAAGCATACACTGGTACTGGAGTCGGATGGCATCAGGCGCGTGCACACGGTGTACGGGAGTGCCAATAGTATCGGTCTGCTGTTCGACTATACCCTGCCGGTGGCAATCGCATGGCTGTTGGGCAAGGTGCCGCCGCGAAGTCGCCTGTTGGCGCTGTTGCTCTGTATTCCGATGGCGATTGTGCTTTATCTAACGCAATCGCATGGAGCCTGGGTTGCCATTCCTGTTGCCGCTCTCTTTATCGCCGCTCTCTCTGTACGCAATCGAACAGTGTTAATGGTGGGAGGCATAGTGGTCGTGGTGGTGCTATTTGTTGGACTGTTCTCCTTCCATGATAAGCTCTTCAACTTTTTGATCCAGGGCCATACCAATCAGCAGCATATCAGCACCCTCACCAAACGCTACTATCTGTGGCTGACGGCTCTGCGCATGATTCAAGCGCGACCGTGGTTCGGCTTTGGCATGGATAACTGGCTCTGCTATTATAGCCTGAATAACATTTGTAACGCGCATCAGTTTCATTATTGGATTGTCAGCTATCCACCTCACACTGGCATCGATACCGGTCTGCGCGAGGAGCCAACGTTGTCACATCCTCATAACATCTTCCTGCAAATCTGGGTCAGTATGGGCATCTTCGGCCTGCTGGCCTTTGTTGCCATGCTGGTACTCTACTTCCGCCTCTTCACGCGCCTGCTGAAACATTTGCCCACGCTCAATCCTGCCGTTGGCGAACAGTTGCGCTGGATGACGATTGGGGTAGGTGGGGCGATGGTAGCTGCACTCGTACAGGGCATGGTCGATAGCTCTTTCCTCGAACAAGACCTGGCTTTCTGTTTCTGGATTCTCGTGGTGGTGCTGCTACTAGTCCGCACGAAAGCCGCACTGGCGTGGAACGAAACAAAGAAGCCTGGGTAGCGGTGATGCCCGTTCTGGCAATGTGAGCCATATCACAACGCTGAAGCAATCTGGCTCACTGCTAAAACTCCCTGTTGTCTCTACACTATGGAGGTAAAGTAGTACAATAGGGAGGGTACCATGCTCTTTGGCATCTCACTACAAACACTGCTAATCTGGTTGGCCTGTCATTTCGTGGGCGATTTCGCGTTCCAAAGTGCCTGGATGAGCATTGAGAAAGGGAAAAGTTGGGAGGTTAATTTCTATCATGGAGCTACCTACACGGCAGTATTTGTGTTGTTCGCCCACCCTTCACCACTGGCAACCGCTATTCTGCTCGTCACTCACTTCATTGTTGATCCTCTCAAAGCGCGCTACAAGTTGATTGGCCCCATCTGGCTTGACCAGTTCTTACATCTCGTTACTATCCTGCTGATTCTCTGGCTGAAACTGTGATGCAGGGATTTTTATAGGGTTATCCTCTGGTTACTTGCACGGCTGTATTGCACGTTGTATCCTGGATATAGCTATATTAAAAATTTTTGTTGAGTTTTGAGAGTGAAATTAGAATTACCTTTATACAGGTGGTAACCAATAATGTCCTTGTTTATCTTCCTATTGAGATGGGAGAGGAAGATAAAGGTTCGACTTTTCTCCTCTCCCTTCTCGTCCAGGAAGCACATCCCTAATACCAGCAAGAACACTATTCCTGAATGGGTAAGAAGCGCCCATAAGGGCCGTTATGCCTGGTGTATCTCGCTACCACCTTCGCCAGAGGTTTCTGCTGTATTCCCTGCTTTTGCCTCGGCGCTATAGATCATGTCTGAAAGCTCTTTGCGGGTGCGCTCGATGATCTCGCGCAGTCGTTTCATCCGCTCTGGGTCGTGGAAGGACATGCGGCCTGCGATGGCGAAGAGACGTGCAACTTCCTGGGCCTCAGCTCGTAGGGCCTGCATCTCGGCAAAGTTGCGCCAACCGGGACCGAAGCCGCGTCCCCAGGGGCCGCGTGCAAATTCTTCCTGTTCGCCTTGCCCCTGCTTAAATTCCGCCAGAGCTGCGCGTCCGGCATCGGTGATAGTATAGACCTTCTTACCCTCAACCTCGCTGACTGTGACCAGACCGCGATCTTCCAGCATCTGAAGTGTCGGATAGACGGAACCCGCGCTGGGAGCATAGAAACCACCGGACTTCTCTTCCAGCGCTTTCATCATCTCGTAGCCGTGCATGGGGCGCTCCTGTAGCAGTTCAAGCAGGGCGAATTTGAGGTCGCCGCGTCCGAAGAAACGATGTCCAGGGCCATGCCCGTGATGGTGCCCCTCAGGGCCAAAGGGGCCGCCAGGGCCAAAGGGGCCACGTCCGAAGCGCATGGCGAAGAAGCGTGGGCCAAAGAAGTGCGGTCCGAAGCCATGCCCAAAGGGGCCATGCCCATGCCCATGCCCACGTCTGTGTCCCCAGGGGCTGTGTCCATGTCTGTGCCAGGGTCCCTCGCCGTGCCACTCACGCGGATCATCCATCCAGGGGGGCGTCCAACCACCCTCAGGGCCACCTTCAAATTGAAATGCAAAACGCTTGCCAAACATACCCTTGTATCCTTTCTCGTGACCTTACTCAGTCATCGTCAGGCGATTTTGTATCTCATTGTGAGAATACGATATATCGTTATCGATACTATAACCGATATATCGTATTCTTGTCAAGCCCTTTGCCGGGTTTTTTTGCAGGTTTAAATCTGGTTGCCCGCTCGTGGTGAAAGGAACAAGTTATTCCTGTGTTATCGGATTTGCCGGTGGGCGAAAACACCTGATCGGTTGAGAAATGCAGACCTGTATGGTATTATTGTACCAATAATACTGTTAAGAGGAGGCTTTATGCCCACACCAGAAGAGCGCATAGGTGCGCTGGAACAAAGGATCTCTGTGATCGAACGAGAGTGGCTCCTCTTCAAGAGACAGGTCGAAGAACGCCACACGCAGTATTTACGCGATATAAGTGACATGCACCATTACCTGACCATGCAGTTTGGTATGCTTTCCGGGCAAGAACATGATATACGGATAATCCAAAGAGATATAGCCGCCCTTAAAGAGCGTGCAGACAGCATGGAGCAACGGCTAGACCGCCTGGAAACAACGACTACCAAACACACCACCATACTAGATCAACACACTGCCATACTAGATCAACACACCGCCATACTAGATCAACACACTGCCATACTGAATCAACACACCGCCATACTGAATCAGCATACTGCATTGTTGACGCAGATTCTTGAGCGCTTACCGGAAAAACCCCAACAATCTTAAATAACTCCCGCCCCATTCCCAAAGAGAAGTATGCCCCGGCCAGATAGGACACATGACCGGGGCATTTCTCTTAAGCTTTTTAAAGGTATAAACTCTGTCTTCAGAGGGGAACTTTCAACGAAAAAGTAGAGTGCTTTCCGTTTAGTTCGGTGTATCAAATTAGTATATACTGTGTCAGTTCTTTCGCGGGTACAAGGCGAGGGATACGATGTCTATGGAGTGCTGGTATGTCTGATCTGGAAGGCGTCCTACTTGGCGATTATTTGCTCTTACAGCGGCTTAGCAAAGGTGGCGTTGCGGATGTCTATCGTGCGCGACGGATGGATGAGGTCAATACGGAGGGGGGACATGATGTGGTAGTGAAGATATTCCGCCCTACACATGCACGACGCGAGACGTTCCGTGAACACTTCCTCAGTGTGGCTGAGAAACTGGGTCAGCTTGAGCATTCACATATTCTGCCATGTCTGGAGTATGGCGAAGGCGAAGACCTGCTCTATCTCGTGACCCCCTTTGTCAGCAGTGGGACACTGGAAGACCTGCTGCGGCGTGTCGGTGGGCGCTTCTCTGCTATGCAGGCGTTACCTATTATGCAGCAAGTATGCGATGCTATTCAATACGTGCATGAGCAGGGGATTGTTCACGGCAACCTTAAACCAACTAATATCTTCGTTGGTGTTGATGGGCGGATACTGGTAAGTGATTTTGGTATTGTGCGCGGTTACGACGATTCACAGCAATCACTTACCAGGGTAGGCTGGGGGCGGGCCGAGTATGCTGCGCCGGAACAGTCACTGGGACTGGTGAAGAAGGCCAGCGATATCTATGTGCTGGGTGTGCTGCTCTTCCGTATTCTCACCGGTGTACCGCCTTTCGTGGGGCATACACCGGTAGAGGTGCTATTGAAGCATGTGCGTCAGCAACCACCATCCGCTCGTGCCATCGTGCCATCCATCTCGGATGCCGTTGATGGCGTCATGCTCAAGGCAATGCAGAAGCGGGCCGAAGACCGTTTCGCATCGGCACAGGAGCTGAGTGAGGCCCTGCGAGCCGCCGTCACGCTGGCCCCGATAGCTTCTCCTGTGGCACGTATGATTGCTCCAACCCAATCAGCTCCGCGTGACCCACTTTCGCTAAAAACGTCGGTTTTGGCAAACAATGTTGTTTCAGACCCTAAGACACCTGTACCGCCTTTTGTAGCTTTTAGCAATCTCAGTGTGCCAGTGCCTCAGCAGTTGCCAGCGCCGCAAGTGGATTTTCCACCGTCATCGCAATTTTCGCCCTCGCTTTTTGCGCCGCCCCTGTTACATATCGACTCTCCACTGCAGGACGATGATGTGGATATCACGCAGGTGCGTAAGCAGTCTTTTTTGCATGGTGATATGCAAGATGATAGTTCGCTTCTCTGGTCGGCCAACCCTGCCGAGTGGTCACCGCTAGCGCAGGAGGGCCAGGAGGGGGAGCCATCACCGATACCTTTAACGGCCAGCGCGTACCTGGAACAGACCCCGATCACCCTATTGTCGGCAGGAAATGAGCCTCGAGAGGAACGCTCGGTAGCGGCGATGGCAAAGGTGGATAAAGAGGATGCTAAGTGGTACCTACAGGATAGGCAGCAGGCAGCCAATGAAGGAAAAGAGCAGGATGAACAGGAGGCGGTGGAAACAACGCAGGAGCGGTCGTTACTGTATCGCTGGCTACCCATCATCGTGGTGATTTTACTGCTGATCGGTTTGTTAGGAGCGCTACTGACGGCATGGCTCTTCCCACCCCAGCCACAGCAGTCAGGAACCTACTTGCCCATGACAGCTCCTGTCTCTATTGTACAAATTACATCAAAAATGACAACTATACTCTTTGATGTGTGAGGAATAAACTCGTGGAACTCACAGGTATCATACTTGGTAATTATTTTTTATTGGAGTGCCTGCAAGTGCAGGGCACAATGGCTCTCTATCGTGCCCGTCCGACCACTCGTGGCGGTTACGATGTACTCATGCATCTCTTTCTTCCCTCATTTTCTGCAGCAAGTGCATTTCGCGAGCATTTTCAGGCTGAGGCAGAGAAGCTCTGGCATTGCCAGCACCCCAATATATTGCCGTTGCTGGAATTTGGCAGCGGTGATGGTCTGCTCTATGTTGTCACGGCCTTACCAGAGGTACCTACACTGGAACAGGTTCTGAGCAATATGCCGCAAACGCCTCTTCCAATTTCGCGTATCGAAACAATTATGATGCAACTCTGTTCAGCGCTCCAGTACCTGCACAACCAGCACATCGTACACGGCAATATCCAACCATCCAGCATCTATCTGAGTGAAGAGGATAGCGTTCTATTGACCAATTTCGGTTTGCGTCATCCATATCGCGTGGGTGAGTTGTTGACGGTGCGGAGTGGAGAGGGCAACCCTCACTATATTGCGCCTGAGCAGGCATTGGGGATGAATAGCGCTGCCTGTGATGTCTACGCAGCGGGTGTGCTGTGTTATCGTCTTTTGACCGGGCGACTTCCCTATGACGGAGAGACAGCAGAGGAGATTATGCTCAAGCATTCGGGAACAGCCTTGCCATCCATGCGAGCATGGCGTCCTGATCTGCCACCACCGGTTGAGCGGGTTCTTCATTGTGCATTGGCAAAGCGACCGGAACAGCGTTTTCCTCACGTGGAAGAATTTGCTCTAGCCTTACACGCTGCATTCGCTACGGAGCATGGGGTAGAAAAAAGGGAACGGCGACATATTGCAGTGCAGGCGTACCGCACACCCGCCGCGTGGCCTTCCGTCGCCGTACTGTAACACCTGCTCAACAGTTGAAGCAGCAGAGGTAATAGTAGGCAGAAATACGGCGTGGGAGAAGTAGACCACAGCGATAGAGCCACTTTTACCTCTGCTTTGCGAAATATCGACTATGATACTCCGGCTGAACGAGCAAGCGTGGCGAGTCGCGTGTAGTAACTATGGTTTGCCAGGGTCCATAGCTCCTGATAGAACGCCGGTTCGCGTCGCTCCAAACTTTTCAATAAGCGCTCTTGAGTTTCCACGTTCGCGTGGCAAAAGCTGCCACCGGCCTCCCTGTTGAGATCACGAAACAGCGCGTGCAGGCGCTTTTCGTTTAACATCAATGTTGTTTTGCTGGCATTGCTGGGTAGCAGATTGTGAATAAATTCGTCGAGTAGGTGGAGGCTGGATGGAGGGGGAAACTCTTCATCAGAAGGAATAAGTCGGTCAATAATGGTGTTCAGCAGTATACGTTCCTCGGCATTGAGTACGATTGCCTGTCTGCTTGGTCGTTGTACGTGCAGAACCCTCTCGCTCATGGAAGCTCCTCTTTAACCAGGGCAAAGTCTAGTGGTACCGTGCTAAGTGGCCGAATCAAAGAATGGGTTTTGATTGATTCCGAGTGGTACCGTAAACGATCCTTTACCTTATCAGAAACACTAATACTATGATAGAAGGATAAAGTCGAGATGTCAACAACCATCCGCTAAAATTTCAAAATTCATTTGTCGGCGTGAGGCGTGTCTCAGCCTGGTGCATGATGGCACGCCATATCGCATTCTTTCTGCCTATACTTCCAGTATAGCGGGACGCTCAATAGATTGTCCGTCTACATTGACGCTCCAGGTAGGCCAGGCCACCACTTCGGTCAATACTTCCGGGCCGGTATGGGTGAGCAAGATGGTGTCTTCTGATTTAACACCGCGTATAGAGGGATTCCAGGCGAAAGCCTGATGTTCTTCGATGACGGTAGGATTGCCCTCGCTGGCGAGAACCTCGCGGGGCATGTAGGCCAGACTGCCTCCCTGATGATGCTCCGCGATAGCTTCGGGGTAGCCCACATCCTGATATGCCCGCTTAGCAATATTGAACATATCTCCAAACGTTTTACCTGCCTGGGTGCCAAGAATGAGCCGCGCATCGACCTGTGCTACCGCGTGCGCCTTCATGCGCAAATCCTCTGATAAAGGGCCGAAATGCACCAGGCGCGTGATAGCAGGTATAAGCCCCTCATAGCGGAAGCAGAGGACGGCCATCACGTAACGCTCAATGGTTTTATTAGTTGGTAGCGGATGACGATACTGGTAGACGCGCTCATCGCTAGCGACGAGATTAACGACGGCAGTGCCACCTCGCTCCCGGCTGGCCGCCGCCAAACGTGCCGCTACCTGATGCTCTGTCATACCAGGGCGCAGGGAGCGTACCACCTCACCCATGATCTCGGCGGTCGTGCGACAGACGCGGCGCAGACGCGCTACCTCATTGGGATGCAGCACGGAGCGCAGATGGCGCAGTTCTTCTCCCATGTTAACATGGTGTCCAGGGACATCCTCGCCCATGCGGTATTTCGCTCCGAAGCTGGCGGCAAATTTGCCACTAGCGTACCACGGCTCGACAATAAGCTCGAATCCCAGTTCTTCCAACCCTTCTTCCTGACGCAAGCGAGGGGCCTCGACGCCATCGGTGAGGATATAGGCACGCTCCAGGGTTACTAGAATCGATGAGGCCGCTACGTCCGTGCCCTCACCCACATAGGTGCGCGCGCCAGCAGTGATCCAGGCGGTATTGGGAATGAGATTGAGTTTCACGCCGTCAAGGCGATGCGCTATCAGGCGCTCACGCAGGCGTTGCAGTTTACTGGCGATCTCTTGTTTGCGGGCTTCGTCTACGGATTGAACGGACATAGCTGCTTCCCTCCTGATGTTCTGGTTAAAAAACTATCGTTTTGTTGGCGTAGACCAGCACGCGATCTTCGGTATGTTGACGTACCGCTTCGGCCAGTACACGCCGTTCGACATCGCGCCCCTTACGAATTAAATCTTCGACGGTGTCGCGGTGATCGCAGTGAATGACATCCTGGGCAATAATTGGCCCCTCATCCAGATTCTCCGTTACATAATGTGCCGTTGCGCCGATCAGCTTCACGCCCCGCTCAAAGGCACGCTCATACGGTTTAGCTCCCACGAAAGCAGGCAGGAAACTGTGATGAATGTTGATGATCTGCTGGCGATATGCCTGCACAACAAATGGCTCTAATATTTGCATATAGCGAGCTAGAATCAGAAAATCAACTTTGCCCTCAAGAAAGGCGAGCATGCGCTGTTGATCCTCGGCGCGTGTTTCTTTTTGTACCGGGAAGTGATAGTATGGCACGTTATACATGGCCGCGTGTGCTTGCAGATCCGGGTGATTGCTAATAATACAGACAATATCCATCGCCAGTTCGCCACTCTTCCAGCGCCACAGCAGATCAACCAGGCAGTGATCGAGTTTCGAGACCAGAATCGCGGCTCGCTTGCGCAGGCGCGAGTAGTGGACGCTCCATTGCATATGAAACCGGTCGGCAATGGGCTGAAATGCCTGTACCAGTTCTGATTGCTTGAGGCCAAACCCCTGTTCGGTAAAGCTGATGCGCATAAAAAATGTGCCTTCAGCATGATTGGTTGAGTGCTGATCGGACTCGACAATGTTGCCGTGATACCGGAAGATGAAGCTGGAGATCGCCGCAACAATGCCGGGCTGATCTGGACAAGAAATCAGTAATGTAATCGTCGGTTGTTGTACTGCCACGTCAAACCTTTCCACCTTTACAACGTCATTTGCACAACGGCCTCAGACCCACAAGGGACTTCACTCCATGCAGTGGCTTCCCTTGTGGGTGCCATTCCAAGCTCTTCTCTGTTCGTTTGATATCTAATACTATGTTCCGTGTGGCATCTATGTCAATAGGTCAATTGAGATAGGGGATTGTATCAATGCGCAATCTCTGAACCCATGTAGTGACGAGTGTGCAGCGATGACCCCATCTGTTGGTACAATAGAGAATAGTTGAAATTACCGAAGTAAGTATTAGTAAGGACAAGGAATCACCGATGATTACCCTGGATGATATCCGGCAGGCCCATGAACGCCTGAAACCGTTTGTTCGTCGTACACCATTACTTGCGACGCATCCCGTCAAGGTGCCTGCTGGCTCTGCAAAGCAGTTGTATCTCAAGCTGGAAAATATGCAGATCACAGGTTCCTTCAAAGCTCGTGGGGCCGTCAACTGCTTGTTGACGCTCACACCGGAGCAGGCGGCGCGTGGGCTGGTAACGGCCTCCGGCGGCAATCATGGGCAGGGCGTGGCCTATGCCGGTTGGCTGGCAAAGGTGCCGACGACGATCTATCTATCGGGCAATACTCCCAAAGAGAAGGCACACAAGTTGGAACAGTGGGGAGCGCGCGCAATTTTTGAGGGCGAAGTTTGGGATGATGCCAACCGCGCGGCCCTCGCTGCCGCCGAGCGCGAAGGCATGCTCTACGTTCACGCCTTCGCCGACCCCGCCGTCATTGCCGGACAGGGTACAGTTGGCCTGGAGATCTTACAGGACAACCCCGACCTGGATGTGCTGCTGGTGGCTATCGGTGGCGGCGGCCTGATAGCTGGTGTCAGCACCGCCGCCAAAGCGATCAAATCGACTATCAAAGTAATCGGCATCGAGCCGGTGGGCGCGCCTACACTGTATGAAAGCTTGCGGCAAGGTCATGTCGTCGAGTTGCCGGAGATTCATACCCGCGCCGGTACGCTCGCCCCTCGACAGAGTGCCGAGATCAACTTTGAGATCATCAAGCGCAACGTCGATGAGATCGTGCTAGTCTCCGACGAAGAGATGCTTGAGGCAGCGCGCTGGCTATGGGACGAGCTGGCAATCGCCGCCGAACTGAGCGGAGCCGCCGCCCTTGCTGCCTTGCTCTCCGGCAAAGTGCAGGTGAGCGAGACGCAAAAAGTCGGTGTGCTGGTCTGTGGCGCTGGCACAGATGGGCTGAAATAGTACCTGATGCTACATAAATTGCCGGTGGACGCGATAAGTCGGATTGCTACGGTTTTTATGCTGACGCCCGTCGAATGACGGTAAGAGGGACGGGAAGCGCTGGCTGCAAGGCTTCGCCCTGGCTGGCAGCTAGAATGTTCTCGATCAGGCGCTGATATGATAGTCGGTTATCAAAACTGATGGTTGTGAGGGGGGGATTGCTGAACTGGGCCAGTGGAATATCATCGCAACCGATGACTGCTGCTGAGGTAGGTATCTCGATGCCTGCATCAGTGAGCGCCGCGATGACGGCGAATGCTACTTCGTCGTTATAGCAACAGATGCCACAAGGAAATGCCTGCTGTGTGAGCAAATTGGCAATAGCTTCTCGTGCCTTTTCCCGTGAGTGAGGTATGGTTTGTACTAATGGTGGTTCTAAACCTGCCTCTGTACATGCTTGACGCACCCCATCCAGGCGTGCCTGGGCTAATCGCTGCACATCGCGTCGCTCAGGTGCGGCAAACACCATACGCCGCCAACCCTGTTGCACGAGATAGGTAGCCTGTGTTTTGCCAACACTCTGCCGGTAACTCTCGTTGTTCAGCGAAAGCACAGGCACGTTGAATTGGCGTAAAAAGCTGGCCATCTGTGTGTCTGCCTCATCTACATAGGAGTAGGAGACAATTACGGCAGGCGTGAGATTGGCAGAGGGATGAAGCTGGCCGGGTGATGTGTGCAAACCGACATGCCAGAGCAGCGTAAAACCGTGCGCTGCTAATCCCTCTTCTAATGCTTTCAAATCATGGGCAAGGCTTGGATCGACCTGCTCAAATTGGAGCACCACCAGCACAATGCGACTGTAGCCCACACGCAGAATACGCGCTGGCGCAAAAGGGCTGTAGCCCAGTTCCTGTGCCGCCTTGAGAACCTTTTCTCGCGTTTGAGGTGGAATGCTCTGGCGCGTATCATTGTTTAGCACATAGCTGACCGTCGCCCGTGAGACGCCGCAGATATTCTCAGGCACGCTAAATCAGCCCCTACAATCAAGTTTTTGTGGTTAAGCAACGAAGAAAAATGGCTGTTTTATCTGCTGACACCACTCTCTTGCGTCTTATCTACGAGTGATGATATGTTTCTATTGTCAAACACCCATCTAGCAGAGAGAGGATAATCGCATGACTTCTCAGGCCAGTACACTCCTGGGTATCCCGTTGGAATGGTATCGGCAGATGCGCCAGGGCAATCCCGTGTATTTTGATCCAAGATTTCGCTTCTGGCAAGTTTTTCGTTATGATGACGCGATACGAGTATTGACTGACCCTGCAACCTTTTCATCGGAGCCAGCGCCGGGGAGCCGCCAGCCGCGTCTACCCAGTATTTTAGGCATGGATGAGCCGCGCCATCGCAAGTTACGCAATATCGTCTCGACAGTGTTTACACCGCGCGCACTGACGCAGTTGACACCGTTCATTACTGATGTGACCAATAAACTGCTTGATGCGGCAGTTGAGCGTGGTGAGATGGATGTTGTGCAAGACCTGGCCTATCCCTTGCCTATCACGGTGATTGCCACTATGTTGGGTGTGCCACCGGACGACCGCGCAATGTTTCAGGATTGGTCTACCCGGCTCGTGACAGGCCCCCGTCACGCTACCACTTCCACCGAGGAGCAAGCAAAGGTTGCCATGACCTTGCGCAACTATTTCACCGTTCGCCTGGACGATCATCGTCAGCATCCCCATGACGACCTGATGACGCGCCTGATTGAAGCCGAGGTTGATAGCGAGCGTCTGAGTCAGGAAGAGTTGCTCGATTTCTGCCAGCTTCTGCTTATCGCGGGTTACGAAACGACGGCTAACCTGATTGGCAATGCGATGGTGGCGTTCGAGGATCACCCCGACGTTGTGGCGGAATTACGTAATGACCCATCATTGATGAAAGGCGCGGTTGAAGAGATTTTGCGTTGCTATCCCTCGGTTGCCGGAGCTACACGGGTAGCAAAGGTGGCGGCGGTGGTTGGTGAGCAGGAGATCGAGCCAAACCAGGTGGTTTCTATTCATATCGCCTCGGCGAACTATGATGAACGTCAGTTTCCTGACGCAGACCGCTTTAATATTCGTCGCGAACCGAACCGGCATATCGCCTTTGGGTATGGCATTCACTTCTGTCTTGGCGCGCCACTGGCCCGTCTCGAAGCTGTTGTTGCTCTCAATCTCTTGCTAGAGCGTCTGACGGACATTCGGCGTATCCCTGACAGGCCGGTAAACCCGATTCGGGCCATCTTCACCTTTGGCGTGGAACATTTTCCGGTAACATTTCGAGTAAGGAGCATTTTATGAGCAATGACACAGGTAAGCGTCTTGAGGGCAAGGTTGCCATTGTCACGGGGGCTGTTTCTGGTTTAGGATTGGCTTCAGCCAGGCTCTTTGCGCAGCATGGGGCGAAGGTCGTAATTGTTGACCTGGATGAGCAGAAGGTAGCTCAGGTGGCGCACGAACTGGGCGATGAGCGCGCCTTCGGTTTTGCTGCCGATGTGACTGACGAGGTGCGCATCGAGCAACTGATCGGTGCCACCATTGAGCGTTTTGGCAAGATCGATATTTACTACAATAATGCCGGTGTGCCGCTCTCCGCTACTCCGGTCGAGGACATAGAGCTGGCGCGCTGGCATCGCATCATGGATGTCAATGCGACGGCTATTTTTATCGCGGCGAAGGCGGTGGTGCCGCAGATGAAGCGCCAGGGGGGCGGCTGCTTCATTGTGACTGCTTCTACCTCCGGTGAGCGTCCGCGACCGGGGTTGAGTGCCTATTCGGCCTCAAAGGGGGCGGCCATCGTACTGGTCAAGGCACTGGCTATCGAGTTAGCCCCGTTCAACATCCGTGTCAACGCCATCAATCCGGTGGCAGCAAACACCCCCATGTTGGAGCAGTTTGGCTTTGGTGCCACCAGGGAAGAGGCGGTACAGCGTTTCGCCGCCACTATTCCGCTGGGACACCTGGTCGAAGCCGAGGATGTAGCCTATGCCGCACTCTATCTGGCCTCGGATGAAGCGCGTAGCGTGACCGGCATCACGTTGAATGTCGATGGTGGGCGTGGCATTTAACATGCTTATGCCGGTGGAATGCTTTGCTTGAAATGGAACAGATTATAAGGATCATAGAGCGCCTTAATGCTTCGCAGGCGAGGCAGGTTCGCGCCGTAGTAGGCTTGTAGCCAGTTGGGTAGGTCGGGATCGATGTAGTTCTGGTATGCCTGTCCGCTGGCGTAGGAACGCATGGCTTGCCACGTACTGACGAGCCACGCGCGATTCGCCGTGACGACCGAAGGGGAAGCATTGGCTTGCCATCCTGCGTTATATTGCGCCGAGAAGAGCGCGTTGCGATGGACGAAGGCAGTAGCATCCGGTGCGACACGGTTGATCGCGCCGCCGTAAGCGTCCATGCCGATACCGCCGGTGCCGGGAGTAGACGATGCCTGTCGTTGGGCAATGGCGTTGACCAGAACCTGGATGCCCGCGCGTGGTAGGAGACTGGTAAAGTAGTCCGATTTGGCGGCGGCGGTGTCGCGCTGTAACGTGCCTTGCGGGTTCTGTGTGGGCAGGTGACATGCTGCGACGCTCTTGCCGTAGCAACCAGCTTCGATCATCATTGTATCGAACGGCGTTTCATTGTACACGTAGTTGTCGCTTGGGGATGTATTGATCTGGCTGGTTAGTTGTTGCAACAGCGGGTTGAGGCTGGTAGTGTTACCGACGTAGACGCCGTTCACACGCACCGTCGGCTGGCTCGCTCCGCTATTGGTCAGTAGAAGGCAGTTTGACCAGAGTTCATCTGGTGCCTGGGGTGCCCAGTGTTGCCAGGCATCGACAACTTCGATGGCGTTGCTCCAGGGCCAATCCAGTGTGAAGATGGCGAGCTGGGAGACAGTGTATGTCTGGAAAGTGAATGAGGTAACGACACCAAAGTTGCCCCCACCGCCGCCGCGCAGCGCCCAAAAGAGGTCGGGATGGTTGTTCGCGTCGCAGGTCAGGATGCTACCATCAGCGAGGACGAGCTGGGCTGAGAGCAGGCTATCACAAGTCAGGCCAAACTTGCGCCCGATCACGCCCGCGCCTCCGCCGAGGGTCAGACCCGCTATGCCGACAGTGGGGCAGGAACCAGCGGGAATAAGCACGCCATGTTGTGTTAGAGCCGAGTACACATCGACCAAACGGGAGCCGCCGCCGATGGTTGCCGTTCCCGCTGTGGTATCAACAGAAACCGTGTTCATGCGCGTCACATCGATCACCAGGCCGGTGGTAGTTGAATAACCGGCGTAAGAATGACCACCGCAGCGCGCCGCCAGGGGCAGGTTGAAGTGGCGCGCGAAGGCAAGGCACTGTTGCACATCGGCAGGTGAGGCGCAATAAGCGATAGCAGCAGGATGAATGCTGTCGAATTGCGTATCAAAGAGTTGAAGCGCGGTGAAATACTGGCTGCTGTCCGGCAGCACCAGCGTTCCCTGCAAGCGGTTGGCCAGCGCTGACCAGTCAGCGTCGGCGGGCGTGACCTGCACGGTTGGGTCGGCCTTCAATCTCGACGTGGCGGTCGGCGTTGAAATTGCACCACGCGCTGGTTGGCCCTGGCAGGCGGCAACCATGCTCGCTAGTATTCCTGTAGCACTCAGCGCGAGAAACTCGCGGCGGTCCATCTTCCCTGTTGTCTTCATCATCTTCCAGACCATACAGAATTTCACCTGTTTCTACTTCCTTCTTAAGTTAGCACGATAGCTTACAAGATAGGTAATACAATCTCCCTCGTTTTAGTGCTGAGCTTAGTACCTTTTACTGCTCATCTCCCAACAGCCTCACCTGGTGTGATTACATATGGTGTAGGTTCAGATAAAGCTATTCAATTTTTAAGTAATTCGTATCAGGTGCTAACATAAGCTTTGATGAGGTTGATTTGGCATTAGCTAGATAAAATGTTATATAGTAAATATCATCTCAGGTGCAAGGGAGAAAACTTATGGATAATCGATCTGAGGAAGCGCAAAATATAGGACAGCGCTTGCGTAAAGCGGGCTTAAAGATGACACGTCCGCGTCTGCTGGTGCTGGGTCTGTTACACGAACTTGGTGGACACCACACGGTAGATGCGCTTGTGGAAGAGCTGCATAAACGTAAGACTCCCTTGCCACGCGCCTCCGTCTATAATGCTATTGATTCTCTTGTCAGTCATGGCCTGGTTACGATGGCGGATGCTGGCCCCGGTCCCGCACTCTACGAAGAGTTCACCAACTGGCATCATCACTTTGTCTGTATCGAATGCGGCCTAGTGGTTGATATCCCCTGTGTGAAAGGTGAGAAACCTTGCCTGCTACCAGATGAGGTGCCGGGAGTAGTAGAGGAGACACAGATCATTTTTCGTGGTCGTTGCGAACAGTGCCTTGCGAAACGATAAGTACACAGCAAGGGAAGATACAGGAACCACGAGAGTACACCCCTAAAGATAGTGCTTGTGCTGCTCTTTTTTTTGTTGCCGTCGCGTGCCTGCGTGCTTGACACTGGCTAAATTTTGTGGTAAATTAGACAATGTATAAATAATCTGTCAAACGGCAGATCATTTGCTACCTCCCTTTGATCGCGTTAGCGAATTCTCGTACTAGAAAGCAGCAAGTTTAATGACTGATCAAAACGCGAAAAGGCCTCCCGTCACGACGACCGACGCCGGCATCCCCGTTGCCAGCGATGAGTATTCTCTCTCAGTAGGTGCCAATGGCCCTCTACTGTTGCAAGACCATTACCTCATCCAGAAAATGGCACAGTTTAACCGCGAACGGGTGCCGGAGCGCGTCGTACATGCCAAAGGCAGCGGCGCGTTCGGCTATTTCGAGGTCACCGCTGATGTGCGCCAGTGGACGCGCGCCGCTTTCCTCAACACGGTCGGCAAACGCACCCCGGTGCTGGTGCGCTTCTCGACCGTCGCCGGGGAACTCGGCTCCGCCGATACGGTGCGTGACCCGCGTGGCTTCGCCATCAAGTTCTACACCGAAGAGGGCAACTACGATCTGGTGGGCAACAACACCCCCATCTTCTTCGTGCGCGACCCCTCCAAGTTCCAGGATTTCATCCATTCGCAGAAACGGATGCCCGACACCGACCTGCGCAGCCATAACGCCATGTGGGATTTCTGGTCGCTCTCGCCGGAGTCCATCCATCAGGTCACGTTCCTGATGACTGACCGGGGCACGCCGCGCACCTATCGCCACATGAACGGCTATGGCAGCCATACCTTCCTGTGGCTCAATGAGGCCGGGGAGCAGTTCTGGGTCAAGTATCACTTCAAAACCGAACAGGGCATCGAGAACTTTACCGATAGCGAAGCCAAAGCCATGACGGCAGAGGACCCGGACTACCACCGCCGTGATCTGTATGAGGCAATTAGGAAGAAGGACTACCCCGTCTGGCGGCTGGAGATGCAGATCATGCCCTTCGCCGAGGCGGAGCGGTATCGCTTCAATCCTTTTGATCTCACCAAGGTCTGGCCACATGCGGACTACCCGCCGATCCCCATCGGACGCCTGGTGCTAGATCGCAACCCGGAGAACTTCTTCGCCCAGATCGAGCAGGCGGCCTTTGAACCGGCCAACATGGTGCCCGGCATTGGCCCCAGCCCGGATAAGATGCTGCTGGGTCGCCTGTTCAGCTATCCCGACACGCACCGCTATCGCATCGGCACCAACTACTTGCAGTTGCCGGTCAACGCGCCACTGGCCCCGGTGCATAGCTACAACAAAGATGGGGCAATGCGCTATCGTCACAACGGTCATCAACCGGTGTATGCCCCGAACAGCTACGGCGGGCCACAAGCCGACGCGCAGCGCGCTCCCGACCCTTCCTGGTGGGTCAGTGGCGAGATCGTGCGCAGCGCCTACACGCCGCATGCGGAGGATAACGACTTTGTGCAGGCGGGCAACCTCTACCGCCACGTGCTGTCTGAGAGGGACAAAGCGCACCTGGTGAGCAATATAGCCGGGCACATGAGCCAGGGCGTAGAACGTCACATTCAAGAGCGCGCGCTCAAGCTCTGGTACCAGGTCGATCAGGAATTGGGCGAGCGGATTGCCCAGGCCCTCGGTCTGGTTCTCTCGTAGAGGCATGATTCATCACATCTTGCTTGCTCGTCGAGGCGCTCCCAGAGCGCGATGATGGATTTTCATCAGCGCTATCGGCGACTCGTAGGGGCGTGATTCATCACGCCCCTACGGGATGGGGTCATTGCTGATTCAGGTCGAGAACGTTTATCATCCTGTTTCTACGATATTCCGTATTTTGGGCAGAGAAGGATCACGATCATGCAGATGAGAGCCATGGCACTGGAAGCTTTTGGAGGAGCGCTCAAGGCAGAGATGAGGCCGGTGCCGGAAGCGGGGCCGGGTGAAGTCCTGGTGCGGGTGATTGCCTGTGGTGCTGGCCTGACGCTGGAAAGTATTCGTTTAGGGCATCTTGGTGGTTCGACGCCGCGCATCATGGGGCATGAGTACGCGGGAACTGTGGCAGCAATTGGTGCTGGTGTTGAGGGCTGGCACGAGGGTGAGCCGGTCACAGGTTCCTTTTATCTCTTCTGTGGTAACTGTGTGATGTGTGCCTCTGGACGGGAAACGCTGTGTATCAACAACAAAGGCAATATCGGGGCGAAGATAGACGGGGCCTTTGCCGAATACGTAGTGGTGCCTGCGCGTAATCTGGTGCGCATTCCCGATGGCGTTGCTTTGCGCGAAGCGGGTGTGATCGCCGATGCCGTGGCTACCCCCTATCACATCGCGCGCGAAAGGGCACGTATCGTTGCGGGTCAGCGGGTCGCGGTGATCGGCGCGGGAGGAGGTGTCGGTATTCACATGCTTCAGATGGCAAAGGCTTTTGGCGCGTTTGTGATTGCCGTTGAGCGTGATGCGGCGAAACTCCTCCGCCTGCGTGATTTCGCACCTGATGCTCTCGTAGATGCCTCCTCAGACAACTGGCAGGCGGAACTTGTGCAGGCGGCGGAAGGCCAGCTTGATATATGCATCGACTTCGTGGGTTCACCCGCGACAACCGGTAAAGGCTTAGCAGCGCTTGGACGCGGAGGAATCTTTGTTATTGCGGGCGCGATGCCGGAGTTACGCTCCAATAAGGATGCCGTGATTTCAGCCACTCCGATGTATCTGGTCAACAAAGAGATCAGCATACTGGGCACCAGATATGCCACGCGCGCCGAAATCGCCCGTTCATTGGAGTTGGTACGTGATGGCAAGATTAAGCCGGTTATTGGTGCCTCATTTCCGTTGGAACAGGCCGAAGAAGCTCTTGAAGCAATTCGCAACAACAAGATATTTGGGCGCGTCCTCATTGATTGTATTACGCCAGAGTAGCATGGCCTGACTAAGCCAGGTGTAACTCCTCAATGGCATCCAATACCTCTTGCGCATGGTCATCAGGCTTGACCTTGTGCCATATTTTGCGCACGATGCCATCTTTGTCGATTAAGAACGTCTCGCGGTTGACGCCCATGAATTTCTTACCATACAAGTTTCTCTCTTTCCACACACCATAAAGCTGCGAAACGGTTGTATCGGTATCGGCCAGTAGGGGAAAGGGCAAACCGTATTTTTCAGCGAATTTCTGATGCGACTCAACACTATCTGCGCTGATACCCAGCACAACGACGCCGCGCTGTTGCATCAGGTGGTTGGCGTCACGGAATGAGCATGCTTCTTTTGTGCAGCCGGGCGTGTCATCTTTTGGATAAAAATAAAGTACTACATTTTTACCACGAAGATCAGCTAAATGCACCTGACCATGCTTCACGATCTCTTCAGAACCTACAGCGGGTAAAGTAAAATCGGGTGCTGGTTGTTGCTCTTTTATCTCTGTATCGCTCATGAAATCTCCTTATGCTGACGATTCGATAAAAATTTCTTATCGCCAGGATACCAGGATATGAAATAAATTTCAATATCTCTAGTAAACTGTCTCCATTCGAGAGAACAAGGTAGATTTGCCACCTATTCCTGATAATACTAAATCCTCACGTCCCCTTCTGATTATTCCTGTGTGCCAGGGAGGTCTGAAATTTCTGGTCTAGTTCATCCCTCATCCTCGTAACAGTATAGCGTGTGTGCCGAGTAATGCCTTGCTTTCTGTGTAATTGTATGGTAAGCTTGTTCAAGATTACAAATTTGGAGGTGCTTTTTATGGTTGCGATTGTTGTTTCATTCTCCGTGTGGAGTGATCAGCCTCTCTAAGCATACCTCAACCTACTTACATAACGGGTAGCGGGTGCCTTTGACCATCCAGTCATAGCATTCCGAATGTTTAGGAACGCGCGGATACTCGTGCCGTCTTCTGCTCTCTGTTGGCCTGTGGTATGCTCCGACCAGCTAAGGCCATAACGATTTCTCCCCGGAGATAGACCCTTCCACTTATTCTTTTCCCTTACCGAGTCCTGTCGCGCATAAGAAAGCCTGTGGTGCTTGCGTATACTCTTCAGCTTCACTTTTATACGGCTTTATGCTGTATCATTGCTGTGCTGCATGCTGGAAAGGAGATCATGATGAACCTGGGACGACAACCTCTTGTAAGAGGAAACACTGATGAACCATCTCTCTCGATATATAAGGAGCAATAACGTTGAGTCAAAATTTCCCTGATGATCTTGAGACCGATGATCTCGAAGAAGAACCGGTAACGTTCGTGAGGATGAAGCCAGGAGCGCGCGAGCGTGGACGCATCCACTCAGGTGGCAAGATGAAGGGGACGAAGGGGAAGAAAAGTGAGAAGGGTGAACAGCATGCCGAACCTTCGCGTGGCATGAAGAAGAGTAGCTATGAGAGTAGTACCGATGTGCAGCGATGGTTGCACGAACACACGGATGAAGAGCAAGTGCGCACCTCAACCTGGAAGCCGTCTCTGCTGGCATCGCGGCGTGACGCGCCCTGGATACTCTCATCGCTCACGCCTTTCTATGACCAGCACCTGATCCTTGATGTTTTGCATGAAGCGCATAGTGGCAAGGAGGCGACGGTATTCTGTTGTCAGGCCCATCCCTCGACGGGTGTGGCATACCTGGCGGCCAAGATTTATCGTCCACGTATGTTTCGTAGTTTGCGCAACGACGCCATTTACCGCTACAGCCGCGTGCAGCGCGACGAACAGGGGCAGGCGGAGCATGGCAACAGCCGTCGTGGCAGCGCAGCAACCCGTAAGACGGAAAGGGGGCGTGCCGCTCAGGTGGCTTCCTGGATCGAGTATGAGTATCAGACGCAGCGTCTGCTCTACGCGCATGAAGCCAATGTGCCGCGTCCATTCGCGCAGATTGGCAATGCTGTGTTGATGGAGTATATCGGTGAGGTAGGGGAGCCAGCGCCTCGCCTCAGCGATGTACTGCTAGAGCCGGAGGAAGCGCAACCGCTCTTTGAATGCATCATGCGCAATGTCGAACTGGCTTTGCAGCATGGGCGCATTCACGGTGATCTCTCTGCGTATAACATCCTCTACTGGCAGGGAACGGTGACGCTGATCGATTTCGCGCAGGCGGTCGATCCCTATCACAATTCGGATGTCTACTCGCTGTTTGTGCGCGATGTCGAGCGCATCTGCTCCTACTTTGCGCAGTATGGTGTGCAAGAAGAGCCTCGTGGGCTGGCGCGCGACCTGTGGACGCGGCGCATGGGGCCAGTACCGGAGTTGATCTAGCGGCTGCCCTAGAATAACAATGCATTGTTGACTGCAAGAAGAATGGCAGGTATATCGTATAAGCAATATACCTGCCGTTTTTAACAGAACAATATCAGCCTAGCTAACGATATTGAAGAAGGTATTTTGCGCAGCATTGCGGGTCGCAAAGCTTCTGCTGAAGCTGAGGGCGTTCGAGGCCGCAGTAGAGGCTGCCGTGACGGTCGGAATGGCAGCGAAGCCACCAATGCCACACGCGCCACATGCGCCCAGAGCCGGAATAGCCGGGATGGCGGGAAGAACTGCTGCACCACACAGACCACACGCGCCCAGACCGTCAACAAAGGGTGTAGTAAGAAACTCAGCGCCGGTCACGCTGGTCAGTTCTTCTTCAGACAGGTCAAACATAGAGTCAAAGTTATTCAGGAACATCATTGTGTGCATCTCCTTACAGAACTAGCTAACAATATTGAAGAAGGTGTTTTGCAGAGCATGGCTGGTCGCAAAACTCGTGTTGAAGCTGACGGCGTTCGAGGCTACGTTGGAGAAAGCTGTGACGGCTGGAATGGCGGCGAAACCACCAATACCACATGCGCCACACGCGCCTAACGCCGGAATAGCTGGGATAGCAGGCAGAACCGCTGCACCGCACAAACCGCATGCTGCAAGGCCATCCAGGAATTCGGCTCCGTTCACACTAGCCAGTTCTTCTTCAGACAGGTCAAGCATAGAGTCAAAGTTATTCAGGAACGTCATTGTGTACATCTCCTTTCAATCATAGACCCTTCTCGAATGCTCACGTGCGAGCAATCAGGGTACGTGAGAAAATGTACCCGAAAAACTAGTAAAAGTCAAGCTCATCTTGCTTCATTTATTAAAGACACATTCATAAAACCTATCATTTTTAGATGTTCAAAATTTATAATAAAAGCATGCTGAAAATAAATTATTTTAATAATACATGCAAACTACTATCTGATATAACTGAGCTGGCACGTAAAGCCGCCACTGAAGCTGTTCTAAGTGGTTGACTTATCGGAGAAATTCGTTACCGATCACAAAAAGAATGGCAGGTATATTGTATAAGCAATATACCTGCCGTTTTTAGCAACATGATATTAAACTAGCTAACAATATTGATGAAACTGGTTTGAAAGGCATTGTTGGCCGCAAAATTTTGGCTGAAAGCGACGGTATTTGAGGCGGCGGTGGAGAAGGCCGTGACGGTTGGGACGGCGGCGAAACCGGTAAGGCCAAAGCCACATGCACCACAAGCAGCGAATGGCCAGCCTGCCAGGGCCAGACCATCAGCGAACTCTGCACCAGTAACCTCAGTCAAATCTTTCTCAGACAGTTCGATCATAAAATCATTGTTATTCAAAATGGTCATTGTGTAGATCTCCTTTCAATCATAGACTCCCTTATGGCCTGCTCACGTGCAAGCAATCAGGGTACGTGAGAAAATGTACCTGAAAAACTAGTAAAAGTCAAGCTCATCTTGCTTCATTTATAAAAATTTATTTTAAAAATATATTCTCTTGAAGTATCTATATTTTATAATAAAAGCATGTCAGGGTATAAATTACTTTAATGATGTATATATGGCGCAATCTGATACGACTTGCCTGTAAAATTTACAAAGTAGCCGGACTGCTTGTTCGCGGGCGATCTGTAAAACGAGTACTGCACGGTCTGGGAGAGACGGTTTCACGGGCGAGCAGGGAGGGCGTGAGGAGATCACGCCCCGATGGGAGAATGAGGGTTATTGTTTTATGGCGAGCAACAGGGCAACCGGCAAGGAAAACGAGAAATTGTCATCGAACGGCTCGATATGGAAGCGTTCTTTGATCTTTGCGGGGGCCTCGTTAAACATGCGTTTGAGTTGAGCGACATGTTCCGGCGGAGTTTTCATGCGCTGTGTCCAGGACTGCATATCCATTGTGATCTCCCAGCGCCGTTGAATGTTGACCGCGAAGCCGTTCTCTTTCAGCAGCAGGAGCCATTCCGAGAGGCGGAGATTGCGAATGTGTGAAGAGTCACGCAGTAGCTCAATTTTGTTGACGAAGACATCGATTTCCGGTTCTTCCGGCGCAATAGTATCGCTAAGTAACAGCTTGCCCCCAGTTTTGAGCACACGTTGCCACTCTTTGACGGCCTGCGCGATGGGGGAGAAGTGATGAGCGGCGTAGCGGCAAGCCACGCACTCAACACTGGCGTCTGGAAGGGGTAGAGCAGTTGCGTCACCCTTCAGAAAGCGAATATTGGTGAGGTGGCGCTCGTCGGCAAGCTGGCGTGCCGTTGCCAGCATAGGCTCTGTAATGTCAATGGCGATTACCTCTCTGGCGTAGGGGGCGAGCGCGAAGGCGGTGTGTCCCGCGCCGGTGGCGAGATCCACCACACATTCCTGACCTGTCAGAGCGGCAGCCTCGACCAGCCATTGCAGGTCTGGCCCACTGGCATGCACTGAGCTTGTGGCGTAAGCCTGTGCTGTCGCGCCGAAACGCTGCTGCACAAGCGTTGTTGGTTCCTGCCCACCGGCTCGCTGGGAAAAATTTTGCTGACCACTGTCTGGCATACTGAATCATGCTCCTTCTACTGAGAACGTGGGAGTGGTTGAACGCGGAATGGATCGCAATAGTATCTGTGTCCATTGGCTCTCCTCATTAAGAGTATACTAGCAGCGCGGCGATATGTCTAATGTGGTAGAGAAAGTCACTTTGAAAATGCTTCATGCGTGTCCTCTCAGAGATTTTCATTTTACGCTAAGAAGTCAGGGATAAAGCTTTCCTGGGAGAAGGAAGGAAAGGGTACTGAGATGAAAGCAGTGGTTTTTCACGGTGTCGGTAATATTAGAGTAGATGATGTGCCGGAGCCGAAGATTGAGCAGCCAACAGACGCCGTTGTCCGTATCACGTCGAGCGCCATCTGTGGGTTAGACCTCCATTTGATTCGCGGTACTTTTCCCGGTATGGTGCCGGGGACCATTCTTGGGCACGAAGGGGTAGGTATAGTTGAGCAGGTGGGACCTGACGTGCGTAACCTGAATGTCGGGGACCGTGTCGTTATTCCGGCAACGATTGCCTGTGGTTACTGCTCCTATTCCCGAGCAGGCTATTATGCGCAGTGTGATTATGCCAACCCCAATGGGCCACTGGCAGGTACAGCCTTCTTCGGCGGCCCTAAAGAGAGCGGCCCCTTCAACGGATTGCAGGCAGAGAAAGCGCGTATTCCTTTTGCCAACGTAGGGCCGGTCAAATTGCCTGATGATATCAGCGATGACGAGGCTATCCTGCTTTCAGACATTTTCCCTACGGCCTACCATGCAGCGGAAATGGCGAAGATCAAACCGGGGCATACCGTCGCGGTTTTTGGTTGTGGCTCGGTAGGCCAGCTAGTGATTGCCAGTGCAAAACTCATGGAAGCCGGACGCATTTTTGCTATAGATACTCTGCCTGATCGGCTGGCGATGGCGCGGGCGCAGGGTGCGGAGGTCATCGATTACGAGGCCGAGGACCCGGTCGAGGCAATTCGCCGATTAACCGGTGGCATTGGGGTTGATCGTGCCATTGATGCGGTTGGCGTCGATGCGAATAGTCCCCACAAAGGGCCGGCGATGCAGCGGAGTCAGCAACTGTCCTCCATCTTTCAGCAAGAACTTCAGCAGATTCTGGCGCAGCCTGCGCCGCAGGACGGGAACTGGCATCCTGGTGATGCGCCTTCGCAGGCCGCCAACTGGGCTGTCCAGGCAGTAGCCAAAGCAGGTACCATTTCGATAGTTGGTATGTATCCGCCCGCGCTGCGCAGCTATCCTATTGGAATGGCGATGAATAAAAATCTCCGGCTGAATATGGGCAATTGTCATCATCGTAAATACTTGCCCATGTTGGTTGGACTGGTGGAGAGTGGCGTAGTTAAGCCCCTGAGCATTCTTACGCAGACAAAAGGGATGGATGAAGCGGTAGAAGCCTATAAAGCTTTTGACAAGCGCGAAGCTGGTTGGACAAAGGTAGAACTTGTAGCCAGTCGATAAGCCTGAGATCATGAGTCTGAGGCCCACCAGGGGTCTCAGACTCATGATCTCAGCTTCGTCAATAGTCCCAGGCCTGGATATCTGAGTTATCTAGGTAAAAAGGGCTAGTTATTTGTATTCATTGATGAGTTATGTTAGTGTAGAAAAGTATTTTTGGAGAAGATGTATGATGGCTTAGAATGACACTGTTAAAGCGAGGGGAAAAGATAGCATTGCTCAGAGCATGTACCCCTGGTGAAGGAGGGTGTATGGATCGATGGTCTGTTGGAAGTCGAAGGAATATCCTGCGACTGCTAACTCTTTTCATTGTTGTACTCGTGGCTCTTAGCGCCTGTACAACGCAAGCTTCTAGCTCGAATGTAAGCGGGCCTCCTATTAAGATCGGTATTTCGTTGTCGTCCTCCGGTCAGTTCGCCGAGGACGGGCAGGCATCCGAGCAGGGCTATCAGCTCTGGGCTGATATGGTGAATCAAAATGGTGGGCTGCTCGGTCGTCCGGTTCAACTAGTTATTTTACACGATGACAGTACCCAGAGCAAAGTTGCTGCGAACTATAAGCAGTTAATTACAGTTGACCATGTCAATCTTGTTTTCGGGCCGTTCTCCACTCTGTTGACGTTGGCGGCGGCACCTGTGGCGGCCAGATATGGCTATGCATTGGTAGAGGGGTCAGGGGGTGGCCCTTCGGTTTTCACGCAAGGGTTTACCAATGTCTTCGATGTTTCACTGCCGGTTGACGAAAACCTGATCAGCTTTGCCCTATATGTGCTATCGCTACCCAAAGCTATACGCCCGACCACCGTTGCCTATGCGACAGAAGACGATCCATTTACACAACCACAGATAGACAAGGTAGTGCCTCTGCTAACTCAAGGGGGCGTTACCCCGGTGTATTACGATGTCTATTCAAGTGATACCAAGAATTTTACTCCCATTGCCGACAAGATTATTCAGTCGGGGGCGCAGATCGTGATTGTCGGCACATTCCTTCCTGATATCGCCGCCTTCATCCAGCGGTTCAGGCAAGCGAACTATAATCCAAAAATGATTATTGCTACCGCCGGGCCTGATCAGGGCGAGGCTTTTGTGAAGGCAATAGGGGGTGAAAAGTATACACAAGGAATTATGGTACCGAACGGGTGGTATCCGCAGGTCGATAATTTCCAGAATGCGCAGATGGTGCAGGCGTACCTGGCGAAATATGGCGGAACAGCCGATAATATTAACGCGGATGTCGCGGAGGCGTTCTCTGTCGGGCAGGTGGTAGCGCAGGCCATTACGAAGACGCAAAGCCTGGATAACGCCAAACTGATGCATGAATTGCATTCAGATATCTTCAATTCCGTACAGGGATCGGTACAATTTGATAGTACGGGACAGAATACCCTCGCCTTAGCATATCTGTTCCAATGGCAAAACGGGTCATTGATCCCTGTGTATCCCGACTCTATCGCTGTGGCTAATCCCAGATTCAGGCCAATCACATGGCAAAGTGGTTCGTTGGTGCCTGTGTGTGGGGGAATGACGAATGTGCCATGTGGGGCATCACTATGACAATGGTCTTGCGATTTTAGAGGAAGATCGGCTCACACTCTAGTGATGCGCTACCATGTCAGGAAGGAATAAACGGCATTATGTTTAAGGGATTGAATAATATTCCTATATTTCGCCGCATTTTTATCGCATTTGCGGTCGCAACGATTATTCCGGCGGTCGTCGTTATCTTGCTCGGCTCCTTTTATCTCAACGCGATTAATGTACGCGACCAGGCCGTGCAAGCCAGCTTTGCCGCACAGAGTACTGCTTATCAACAGCAGGCCAGCCTGCAACGCATGAACGCATTTCTGCAAGCCTATCTGGCTCAGGTATTTGCCAGTAATAGCGTCGGTGATCCCTCCATGGGGGCCTCGGCACAATTTATCGGGCGAGAGATTAAGGATCGCGAAGTGGCTTTCGGGTTGACTCTGACCAGCTACCAGCAGAATTATCTGGTAGCCACTTCCAGTAACATGAGTGGGATCCGCAGTATTCTACTCAGTGACGACCCCAACACAAACATGATTCAGCAGCAACAGAAGGTGCTGAACCAGGTTATTCAGCAACAGTGGCCTCTCTACAAGCAATTACAAGATCAAGAGTTATCTATCCTTCAAGGCTTGCAAAGTACGGCAGGACAACATCAGCCGATTGCTCAGGCATACACGCAGGCATATGCAGTTCTCTTTCAGGCCGACCAGGCATTTCTCAATCTGAATAACAGTTGGCAGAGCCTTGTCACATTAGCCCAGGATATGGGCGAAGTCGTGACCTCGGTCGGTCCCTCTCAAACCAATCCGATGGTCTTTGCGACCGTTATTGCATTGCTTTGTACCATCCTGGTGGTGGTAGCGACCGGTACCATCATCAATTTTACGATCACGCAGCCGCTACGTTACCTGGCAGCCTTGACGCGGCGTATTGCCAGAGGAGATACCAGCGCGCGCGCTGATATTGGAGGGAAGGATGAGATTCACCAGGTAGCTGTCTTAATGAATGCGATGCTTGATAACATCGTAAAGCTTGCCCAGGAAGCGCAGTCGCGTCATGCTGAGCTGCAAGCACAGGTTGAGAAGCTCATGAGTGAAGTGAGTGGGGTGGGTCGGGGCGACCTGCGCGTGCAAGCCGATGTTACGATGGGTGAACTTGGTGTGCTTGCTGACTACATCAATTACATGATCGAAGAGTTGAATGGTCTGATTGTACGTGTGAAGAGGGTTTCACGCGAGGTGAAGAATTCTACGCTGATGACGGCTCAACGTATGGCTCAACTGGTGAGAACGGCGGATGTGCAGATTCGCCAGATCGCTGAGGCAGCGGTAGAGGTTGAGCAGATGGCAGATTCGAGCCGCAAGGTGGCCGAGCGTGCTGAGCGACTATACAAGATGACGATGGATGCACGTCGCAGCGTGGATAGTGGACGAGAAACGGTTCATCAGACCATTGCCGGTATCGGGCGCATTCAGGACAATGTTCAGGCGACCAGTGAGAAAGTGCTGGCATTGGATGAACACTCACAGGCGATCAACGAGATCATAACGGTCATCAGCAGTATTGCCCAGCAGACTAATCGTCTCGCGCTGGATGCCTCGGTGCAGGCAGCGATGGCGGGCGAGAATGGCACCGGTTTCGCTGCGGTCGCAAGCGATATACGACGTCTGGCCGAACTGGCGAAAGAGCAGGTTAGTATGATCTCCCAGATTGTACGTAGCGTTCGTGAGAGTATTAATTCGGCCTCCGTGTCGATGCGCGAGACGACCCGTGAAACGATGGTTGATACCAAACTGGCGCAAGAATCTGGCCTTGCGCTGGAGTCAATCTTCTCGGTGATTGAGCAACAGGCAAGCGAGGTGGAGGCGATTAACCGTGCGGCTATGCAACAATTGCAGTCCTCCAGTTCTGTGGTGCATATTATGCAGGTTGTCTCTGCCTCAACGCAGCAGAGTAGCGTCAGTACGCGCGAGACATCGGAACAGATGAGTTATCTAGCCAGGTTGGCCGAACATCTGCTGACCTCAGTGGAGGCCTTTAAGGTTCGTGAAGAGAGTAATAACAATCGCCCGGTTTTTAACGCGAGCAGTGGCGCGGGGCAGCAGGGAAGAGCATTGCCTGCCGGGAATGGAGCATACGCTCTAAATACGCCTGGTGCTGCGAATCAGCATCCTCTCCAAATAAGCAATGGGAATCCGTATAGCACCCCCAGGTCGGGGCAATCATTTCTAACGCCGCCGCCCCCTACAACTGTCCAGTATAATGGTAGCGGCGATAGCCCCGGCAGTATGGTCGATGCTTCCGCTCAGCAGTGGGCCACGCAGCAACAGCAGTCAGGTGTGCAGGAGCAGCAAGGGTGGGCTGTGCCACCTCAGCAACAGCCATCTGACCGGCGCTCCAGGTTGCAGCCGATGCGCTGGCAAGGGCGCTCTACACCGCCTCCGCATGAATAAGCAAGCATGAAATCAGGAGAGGCAGTGCGAATCGCGCGGCATCGGTTTACGGCCAGGAGGTTGTTCAGGTGGTGAACTCACCTGTATTGGTGGAATCAGGCAGCTAACGGCCTGATTTACGGAGATGGTGATTTCCTCTCCGTAGTGTTTCGTCTTGAGCGCTGGGCCATCGAGTAGGCGGTAAGTGGCTTTTTTCTCCTGTACCTCGACTTGAAGGCGACGGCCCTGAAACAGGAGATGGAAGGTCAGTCGTTGCAAACATTCTGGCAAGCGAGGTGTGAAAGAGGGTGAACCATTGTGCATGCGCAGACCGCCGAAGCCCATGACCAGCGCCGTCCAACTGCCTGCCAGCGAGGCCAAGTGGAGTCCATCGCGCGTGTTATGTTGTAAGTCATAGAGGTCGATAAAAGCAGCCTCACTGAGATAGTCATAGGCCAGTTGGAGATGGCCCACTTCGGCGGCGAGGACTGCCTGTGTGGCGGCGGAAAGCGAGGAGTCGCGCACGGTTAGCGGCTCGTAATAGGCAAAATTACGTACCTTTTGTTCCAGTGTGAAGGCGTCCCCACGTAGCTGCATGGCAAGCACCAGGTCGGCCTGTTTGATAACCTGTTTGCGGTACAAATCAAAGTAGGGAAAGTGGAGAAAGAGCGGATACTGGTCCGGTCTGGTGCTGGCGAAGTTCCAAACCGCATGTTCTGTGAAGTTTTCATCCTGGGGTGTCACTTCGAGCCGTCGATCATAAGGAAGGAAGATTTGTTCGGCGGCTCTACGCCAGTTGCTAATCTCATCGGCAGTCACGTTCAACTGCTGAGCAGCCTGCGGGTAGCGCTCCGCAACGTCCGCTGCCGCGCGCAGGTTGTGCTGAGCCATGAGATTGGTGTAGACGTTATTATCAACGAGAGCGCTATACTCATCGGGGCCGGTGACGCCATCGATACGAAATTGGCTCCGGGCGTCATGATAACCGAGCGAGTGCCATAAGCGCGCCGTTTCCACAAGCAAGGGCAGACCAACCTCTTGCTCAAAGGTGGTATCGCCGGTCGCTCCAATGTATTGTGTGACTGCGTAAGCAATATCGGCATTGATATGGAAGGCGGCAGTACTGGCTGGCCAGTAGCCGGAGCATTCTTCACCCGCAATAGTGCGCCAGGGGAAGGCGGCTCCGCGCAAGCCAAGTTGGCGAGCGCGCTCGCGGGCTTTCTCAAGAATGGAGTAACGCCAGCGCAAGGCGTCGGCGGCGGCGGTTGGTTGGGTCAGCGTCAGCACCGGCAAAACGAAGATCTCTGTGTCCCAGAAGGTATGGCCGTTATAGCCGGGACCGGTCAGCCCTTTCGCCGGAATGGGCCGACGTTCTCCACGTGCGCCTGCTTGCAGAACATGAAAGAGAGCAAACCGTACTGCCTGTTGAATCGGCGGATCGCCTTCTACTTCGACATCGGCCTGATGCCAGAAATCGTCCAGGTAGGCTCGTTGTTCAGCGAGCAGGCCCTCCCAGCCAGTCAAGCGGGCAGCGGATAGCGCCGCCATCACCTGGTCATGAATCGCGGGACGTGAGCGCAGACTGGACCAGCTATAAGCAACAAATTTGACAATCCGTAGTCGTTCACCGGGTTGCAGACGCGCTGTTATAGTGATACGGGCCACGTCAGCGGTGCTTTCAGACTCAACAACCATTTTAGCGGGGCATTCGATAGAATGATCCATTGCAGCGCCTATACGTAGTCCGCTGAAACGAGTGTGGTGAATCAGCAGGCCGCGCTGACCTTGTGCCAGATGTTCTTCGCTCTCAAAAGAGGCGGTGAAAACGTCGGCGGCACGTGGGTCATGGCTCTGTGGCGGCTGCGGTTCGTTGGCGACTAATTCCGATTGCAGGACAATCCGTGCTGGTTGATCCACCGGCTCAACCTCGTAACTAATCGCGACGATAGCTCTTTGTGTGAACGATACCATTCTCACAGAGGATACTTTCACGGCCTGCCCAGCAGGCGAGATCCAGTATACGTTGCGCCGGAGTACGCCATTGCGCAAGTCAAGTTCTCGTTCATGCTGTTGGAGAGTACCATAGCGGACGTCGAAAGGTTCGTCATTGACTAGCAGCCGGATAAGCTTGCCGTTTGTAATATCAACCATTGTCTGGCCTGACTCAGGGTAGCCATAAGCAGTTTCAGCATGGGGTAATGGACGTAGTTCATAGACGGAGTTGAGATAGGTGCCGGGAATGGCGTGCGGCTCCCCTTCATCGAGATTGCCACGCAACCCGATATGTCCATTAGAAAGGGCGAAAATGGACTCCGTTTGTGCCTGAATATCAAAATGGAAATGTCTTTCGTGAATACTCCAATCATCAGCCTGGAACGCCGAATGTTCAATCATTGTTCCCTCTCCTTACTTGCCATTATCTCGTCTCCTACTCATAACACGGCCTACGCTGGCAATCGGGGTCAGGGTGGATAGGGAAGAGTGGGTTATAGTGTTTACCAGAAGTACCCCACAATTCTTCTTTTTTACAGAGGTGTCTCTGGTGAACACTATAACATTTTTCCTGTATTTTTATCGTAATACAGGTTCTTTAGGAGTAGCGGGTGTGATAACTTCCTGTGAGATTGGCGGCTTGTGTCTGTTGCCCAGAAGTTTATCGCTGAGCCGCATGCCAGGCTTTTCCACCAGTAGATAGAAGGCGACCGAGAAAGGGATAATCACGAACAGCGCCCAGGCCCAGTAAAGCGTGAAGGTTAGCCCGTAGCGCAGGTGGACATGTGACATGATATAGGTTGAAAAGACGCCTATTAAGGGAATATGCCACATGTACAGGCTGTAGGAAATGAAGCCGAGCCAGCGCATGGGCGGTAATGAGAAGAAGCGTTGCAGAAGGGCATTGTCGAAAAGAATGCCCATGATGCAACTGCCAAAGCCCACGGAGAGGCAGATTTCGCGCCACCACAGGTAGTAAGGATAGAGTGGCTTAAGAAAGGGCCAGATGCTGGTATTTGACTGATTCGATTCCCACATAGCCATCAGCACCAGCACGATCAGGCCAAAGCCCCAGAACCAGGGGCTGAGACGCTGCAGCCAGCCTTGCCAGGCCCTCCAATTGCTGCCCGCTTGTCTGGTGGTAGCCACCATATAGCACATGCTGGCAATCATACCGACAGCGAAATCTTCCAGGAACTTGCCATGAAAGCCTCCGCCATCGGTGCCATAGAGGAAGAAGAGAAATACCTTCACGGCTGTACGCGAACCAAAGAGAGTGATGTCTGGGTGCGCATACACATAGGCCCCTGCATAACGCGAGATCATGCCCCACGCGATAATCGTTGTCAAACACAAGAGCAGTTTGATAATGCGCCATTGCACGGTGCCGCGTTGAACGACAACACGCATTGCGAGCGCCATCAGTGGCAGGAGCAGGTAGAACTGCCATTCTACAGCCAGCGTCCAGAACGGGCCATCGATTTTCTGGTAAGTTGCCCGTGCCGAATCCATGAAGAAGGTCAGGAACAGGGCCAGGTATTTGAGGTGATCGAGATGTAAATATTCAGGATGGAAGAGCAAGATGACCAGAAATAGCGTGGCATAGTAGCCAGGGATAATGCGAAAGGCACGGCGCAGATAGAAGCGGCGCGCCGAGGGCCAGGAGCTATCGAACAAGAGCGATTTCACATACGGTAAAAAGAGCAAGAAGCCGGAGAGAACAAAAAAGAGAGTCACACCTGTATCGCCAAAGAGGGCGAGCGCAATGGCGAGATGACCAAGACTGGTGATATTCCAGAGTTGTAATAAGTAGTCCAGGTGAAAGGCCAGCACCAGGAAACAGGCTACCGCGCGTACCCCATCAAGCGCTGGAATCGTCGTTTTTTGTGGATTATGCTCCAGAATATAAGTAATCTGCTGACTCACGTGGCTAATACGTTGTTGCAGGGAACTAGATCGCTGTCGTGCTAATGTCGTCAAAACAAACTCTCCTCTACAATTCACTGATCTGTGTCACACGCGCTACCATACACTGTTCAAGGGGCCTCTGTCACCTTTTTGCCCTTCCAATAGAAGACAAGTACTATTCTAGTGTGGTAATGTTAAGTCATTATGAGACTCTGCCTCTGGCAATATAGGGGGAAAAGATGGTTGACGTACAGTGGATTCAGCAGCAAGCAGCCCTGTCACTTAAACGATTGTGGCCCCGCCTGGAAAGCACATTTCATGAAGAAGCTAGCGCCGCACCTGAGGATTGGCGGGTATTTGAGATGCGCTTACGGCGTGAATGGGAACGGCTCTTCGGTCTTTTGTTGGGGCTTTACGGGCATCAATATGACTTTTTTTATCATCTGGAGGAACTCCTGCGTGCCGCTGCGCGCAGTTGGTTCGCGCGACCGGACTGGTTGAAACGCCTGGACGCACGGCGCGAAGCCACGCCCACATGGTTCCAGTCGCAGCAGATGATAGGAGCGATGTGTTACGTTGATCTGTTCGCCGGAACACTCAAGAATTTGCGTGGCCGTTTGCCCTATTTCAAAAAGTTGGGCCTTACCTACCTGCATCTGATGCCGCTGTTTGAGTCACCGGAGGGTAATAGCGACGGTGGCTACGCGGTCAGCAACTATCGGCTCGTTAATCCTAAACTTGGTACGATGGAGGAACTGAGCGAACTGGCACGCGAATTTCAGGAACACGGAATCAGCCTGGTGCTTGACTTCGTTTTCAACCATACCTCCGACGAGCACGAGTGGGCGCGCCGCGCTCAGGCAGGCGACCCCGAATACGAGCAGTTTTATTTTCTCTTCCCCGACCGCACCATGCCCGATGCCTACGAACGCACCTTGCGCGAAATCTTCCCCACGATACGGCGGGGTAGCTTCACCTGGCGCGACGATATGCACAAGTGGGTCTGGACAACTTTCAACAGCTTCCAGTGGGATTTGAATTACTCCAATCCGGCGGTTTTCCGGGCCATGGCCGAGGAGATGCTGTTTATTGCCAATGCCGGGGTAGAGATACTCAGGCTTGACGCAGTGGCCTTCATCTGGAAACGCATGGGTACCAGTTGCGAAAATCAACCGGAAGCGCACCAGATTATTCAGGCTTTCAACGCGCTCGCGCGTATTGCCGCACCCGCCATGCTGTTCAAATCCGAGGCCATTGTTCACCCGGACGATGTAATGAGCTATATCAGTGACCAGGAATGCCAGATAAGCTATAATCCACTGCTGATGGCACTGCTGTGGGAGTCGCTGGCAACAACCGAGGTCAAGCTGCTCGATCACTCAATGCGTCACCGTTTTCGCTTGCCGCCCGGAACGGCCTGGGTGAACTATCTGCGTTCACACGACGATATTGGTTGGACGTTTGATGACAATGATGCCCGCTGGGAGTGGATCGATCCGGTTGGTCATCGTAAATTTCTCAACCAGTTCTATATTGGACGTTTTCCCGGCTCTTTTGCGCGTGGTTTGCCATTCCAGGAGAATCCAGATACCGGTGATGCTCGTATTTCTGGAACGATGGCTTCGCTGGCAGGGCTGGAGCAGGCAATGCAGTCCGGCGATGCGCAACTGATCGAGCTGGCGGTGCGGCGTATCCTGCTGCTGTACAGCATCATTCTCAGCATCGGGGGTATTCCTCTGCTCTATCTGGGAGACGAGGTAGGCACGCTGAACGATTACTCGTTTGTCTCCGATCCATATAAAGCAGGCGATAGCCGCTGGGTTCATCGCCCGAAGACTGATTGGGCCTGGCAGGAGCAGGTACGCCGTGATCCTGGCTCCCCGCACGGTCGTATCTTCGCCGAGTTGACACGGCTGATCGCGTTGCGTAAACAGCAGACGGCGATCTACGATGGTGATACGGAGTTCATTGATACCGGTAATGGCCATCTCTTTGCCTATCTACGGCATGGTGACAGCCAGCGTCTCTTTGTCGTGGCGAATTTCTCCTGTCATCCCCAGGAGATGGACGAGAACCAGTTACGTGTCTACGGAGCGGGCTATCACTTCGTTGACCAGATTAGCGGGCAGCGTTTTAGTGCGGAGCAGCCATTGCATCTAACGCCATATCAGTGTGTATGGTTGGTGCCGTGTAGTGTGGTCTGAATGAAACATTGCAACCGGAACGAGAGGGGTTTCGTGTCCTCTTCGTGAGGATATATAGGCTTTTTGTGATCGTCTCGTTAGCAAGCTGGTTTATACTTAGCTATGGATAAGGGATAGACCTCCCATCAACCTGCTAAAACAGCGTTGCTTTAGCGGGCGATGTGGGAAGCCGAGTGATCCCGACGAAAAAGCTTTTGCTGTTACAGAGGAGGAACGAGGTATGTCGATTGTCCCGCGTGATCCGTTTGAGGTCTTCATGCCACTACGGGAGGCGATGAATCGGTTGTTTGAAGAGAGCGTGATCAGCCCACGTCTCGAACTCTTTACTGGCCGAACCTTCCCATTGGATGTCTATGAGACACAGGATGGGCAACAGTACATTGTAGAGGCAGCTTTGCCTGGCTGCAAGCCAGAGGATTTCCAGATCACGGCTGGAACCGACACGCTGACCATTCAGGTCAGGCAAAAAGAGGAGCGGAAAAGCGAGAAGGGCGCGTATATACGCCGTGAACGCTATGAAGGTGAGATGAGTCGCACCATCACCTTCCCGACCAGTATTGATTCCGGCAAGATTGAGGCCACCTATGAGCATGGTATGCTGATGCTCAAGGTACCTAAAGTCGAGCAAGCTAAACCCGTCAAGATTGCCGTCAAGGTCAAATAGCATCTGTCTTGTTACCGTGCCTCTGATGCAGCGCTGCATCCATGATACATGGTAGCACTAAGAGTCTCCGCTCCTGTGGCGTTGGAGACTGTGCCGAGGGAGGGTTCACACCCCTCCCTCTTCTCTGCAAAAAATTAACCTCTTGTCACCCAGGCCATCATGCGCTACACTTAGCCCACCTATATTTTGGGAGAAGGGTTGTCGCAGGTCTATGGTTCAGAACGGTCGCGCGCAAACGGGGCGCAATGGAAATGCCGCACCGCTCAATATTGTAGAGCAGTTTCGCGCCACGGTGATCGAACGATTTCAGATTGTCGTCGATGGTCGCAGTTTCAACTATCAAACCTATCTGGCCTTGCCGACGGCGCGGCGCAGCGGCGATGAGGCAGATGCGGTAGATCAACGCTTCGCACGTGCTGTCATTGCATGGCTCGGCTTTGTGGAGGCGGATTGGAATTATAATCAGCCGCAAGCTGGTCAGAAGTCAGTGCATCGTCCCGACTATATTGTACATGGCGGCGTCGCGGTAGCTTTTATCTGGGAGGACAAGAACAGCACGCTCGACCTGGAACGCAAGCACCTGGAGCAGATGCATCATTATTGCCTGGGCACGGCTGGCTATGCTGTCTGGTGCAATATGCGCCGTATCCTGGCTCTGCGCTTCATAACGGGCGAAACGCTGAATTACGAAATACTGGCAGATGTCAATATCGAGCAGCTTTTTGGCGCGGCACCTTCCGATCCGGCTCAGCTTGCGGCCCAGGCCACACAGCTTGCTCTCTTCCAGCTTCTCTTCAGCAAAGAACGTTTTACCCGTCTCACCGACCTGCTAGAGCGCATCAGCGTGGCGGAAGAGGTATTTTTGCAGCAAGCGCGCACGTTCGACGATCCACAGACGACGCAGCACTTTATCAACGGTAGTCGCGGTCTATTAGATCATCTGCGCCTGGCGGCCCTGGCTCGTGTGCAGGAGGCTATCGCTATCCGTGAGCGCGTTGTGCGCGAAGAGGCTGATCTGCGCCAGGAGTGGCAGCGTGCGCGCGATGAGTTTATCAGCAAAATTCAGTTTGGCAATAGCAGGCTGGATGTTATCAGTCGCGCCATGAGTGAGGCCATCGACCAACTGACGCCGCGTCTGGGCGACATGGAGCCACTGGCGATCAAGCGCGTTGAAGAGGTGTTTAAGCGCGTCGGCACGGTCGGCGTTGGACGACTCACCGCTTCGCTGCGCACAAATTTTGAAGCGTGGCTGACGCGCGCCCTGCGCATCAACAATGCATTGCTCACCATGCGTTTCGAGTCGCTAGAGCCGGTCAGAATTGCCGATGCTTATCAGATCTGGAGCGAGAGGCAGAGCGACAAAGAAGATGTGCTGCCGGAGGTTTTCGCCGAGCAGGTGGCCTATGTCTTCTTTGTGCGCCTTCTACTTGTGCGCGTACTGGAGGATAAAGGCATCCTGCGTCCGCGCCTCGCCAGCAATGGCGGCTTTCTGGATTGGAGCGGCTATGTGCGGCGGCACTTTGCCGAACTGGACGGCATCGGTATCATCAGCGATACCTACAGCCACATTCTGGCGCTCAAAGCCAGCCATTACTACATGCATTTCTTCCATCAAGCCGTCTTCGACTGGTTCGCACCCGACGATTTTCTGATGGTTGAGGCGCTGGAGTTTTTGTGTCGCTATAACTTCCAGCATATCACCAGCGACATCATCGGTTTCACATATGAAGAATATATCGACCGCAACGCGCGCAACCGCAAGGGGCATTTCTTGACACGCCAGGACGTGGTTGATTACATGCTGGATACGCTAGAGTACAACGGGCCACAGATCATCGGACGGCGCATCTTTGACCCGGCCTGTGGCAGTGGCAGTTTTCTTGTGCATGCCGCCCGCCGCTATCGTGCCGCGCTGGTGGCATATTTCTGTAATCTGCATGGTTTAATGACTGAGGAACAGTTGGTTGCCAATGCGGCCTTGCGCCGGGAGATGGCGCAACGCTACCTGGATGATTTGACCGGCCTCTTCTTTGGCATGGAACTCAATCCCTTCGCCTGCTATCTGGCCGAGATGAATCTGCTCGTGCAGGGCCTCGATGACCTGATTGTGCTGCGCGATGCCGGTATCAATTACGCTATCGAACGATTCCGCATCTATAATGCCGATAGTCTTGACCTGCCGCGCGAGGTACTGGACAGCGATGTGCAGGCGACGATTGCGCAGGCAGCGCTGGTGCCAGACCGCCTCAGTGATCGCCTGGTAGACGAGGCCCATCCTATCAAGGCCAGACTGGATGAATATGCCGACGGCTTTTTCTATATCATCTCCAACCCACCCTACGTCAGCAGCAAGCAGGAAGAGATGAACGTCAATCGCTATCGCAACGCCGAATTTTATCGTGCCATGCTATCGGGCGACACCAATCTCTATCTGCTTTTCCTGCGCCTGGGCATGTACTATCTGGCAGACTATGGACACATGATTTTCATTATGCCGTTGACGATTTTCGGCGATAGGAGCGCCAGCGCAGCTCGTCGCCTACTCAAGACGCCGCCGTTCAGCCCTGATGCCGTCGTGCGTTTTTATCGCGGCGATATCCTCTTCCCAGGCGTCGATCAGGCCGTCGGCATTCTGCGCGTGAGCCGTTCGCAGCCCACTAATGAGATTATTGTTAGCGGTGGGTTGACCATCGCCGAGGCTCGCGCCAGCCAGTTTCGCACAGCCATCGGCAATGTCATCGACGCTGTGCCGGAAAATGGCATGTGGCACGGCAACTGGCTTGTGACCAATCGGCAGATAGACCTGGATGTCTGGCAGTACGTCAGAAGCATCAGCGATAATTTGAATGCGCGACTCGCAAGCATTCTGGACGAGGTGTTTGAGCGTAAGCAAGGTGATGTCAACGCCACTCTTGTCAATCCTCTGAGAGTGGAAAACGGCAGCACCGCAAGTGGTTGTGTCGCGCTCTACAAGGGGGAAGATATACATTCTTTTGCACCTTTACCTGCTGCTCCATCCGACTGGGCCAGACCGCTCAGTAACGAAAGCAGCGAAGGGGTATCAAGCGATGTTTTACGTACTTCTCAAGTACTGGAACAGATTAAGCGGATGAGTGATAAAGAGGTTGGTATTGCTCTGCGTGAAGTGGCACGCTTGAATACACGTGAGAGGCTTACTGCTACTTGGTTTGAGAGAGACAGTCGGTTCCCTCTGGCTTTTACACATAAGCTTTGGCGTATGATTCTTAAGACCGAGGCGTCTGCTGAAGTAGGAAAGGCTCTCCTGGCATTGATTACCAGCAAAACTATATCTTACTTGGTTAATCTTTTCTCGACAAACAATGATGTTTTACGAGATGATCTTAGCCGTATTCCCATTCCCGCCGAGCAATCGTTACCTGTGGCGCAACTGGCCGCGCTGGCCGATCAATTGTTGAGCGTGCGGACGCAATTGGAGACGGCTTTTGTGACGAAGTATCATGCTGAACTGCCTGGATTCCCTGACGGCACTGTGTATCTTCCCCCATCGGCGGTGCTAGCGCAAGTTCGATTACCTAAACTCACGCTGCAAAGTCTGGTAGGGCGCGGCGAGGTGCGTAATGAGGGTGCATTAAACGGACGCATCAGAACCTTGTGCGCTAGGGATCAGATTGTATGTACTATCCCCTCTACCCATCCGAATGCACAGGCATTTGCTCGTGTGCTGGCACTATTTTTGAGTGAGCCGGAGCGCGAGCAGGAAACATGGGAGCAAGCGTTGCAATGGCAATTGCCCGACCCCATTGCTGCTGCCGTCTGGCTGACACAATATGAGCAACTTTCTCAGCAGGCGCAACAGCATTGGAATGACTTTGTAGCCTTGCAACAGCAGGCCGATAACGCTGTTGCTGACTGGTACGGCTTCACTGCTGAAATGCGTGCTGCCATTATAGAGGGTCTGCCCTGGGCCAGACGGCAACGCTAGCGATTAGTTGGTAATAACAATAATCTTCGTCTCCGTCATTTCTTCGATAGCGTAGCGTGGCCCTTCGCGGCCCATGCCACTGGCTTTGATGCCGCCGTAGGGCATGTGGTCGGCACGGTAGCTGGAAACCTCGTTGATGTGAACGCCGCCGAAGTCGAGTTTTTCGGCTGCATAGAGGGCGGCTTTGAGATTGTTGGTGAAAATACCGGCCTGCAAGCCATAGGGGGTGCTATTTGCCAGTTCGATGGCTTCGTCAAGGTTGTTGTAGGGCGCGATGGCGACGGCGGGGCCGAAGAGTTCGTGCTGGCAAATCAGCATATCGGGTGTAACACCCAGCAGGACAGCAGGAGTGATACAGCCATCGGCGGTCAGCGTCCCCCCAACTAGCAATTTTGCGCCTCGCTCCTGGGCATCATGTAATACAGAGAGAACGCGCCGTGTGGCCTGTTCGCTGATGAGTGTGGAGCTATCGGTATTGGGGTCTCGTGGGTCGCCTGTGCGCAAGCGGCTGACTTGTGCGGCGAGACGTTGTGCAAACTCGTCACA
>Ga0078972_1003793_pt1 | contig 43928 bp, 32 predicted proteins | sample YelNatPaOPGAMG01_FD_67568 | JGI IMG/M metagenome (GOLD analysis project Ga0078972, IMG submission 67568) | Hot spring thermophilic microbial communities from Obsidian Pool, Yellowstone National Park, USA - OP-RAMG-01 (SPADES assembly) (version 2) | ecosystem: Environmental > Aquatic > Thermal...
GAGACCTTAAGAGGGCTTTGGGGAGACTCGCAATGGGGAAGCCATTTGAGCCACTCCCAGTCGCCTGCGGTCGGGCTTGAGGCGCAGACAGCTATGATTACCTCGGCTGGCGAGTGGAGGCAGCCGACCTGTAGTAACAGTGATCGAGCTGACCCCAAAGCGGCCTCCCGAGGTCCCCCAACCCCTATCGCACCCGGCCCTTGGAGCCGCGCCACTACCGGAACGTCGTCAACGAGCTCGAACGGATCTACGACTTCTTTAAGCTCCCGCCACAGCGCTCGATTGTTCTGCTTGCCGTCGGGAATCGCTATGCGGTTGCGCGACGGCTGTCGGCCAAGGCCGAGTCGAAGCTCCAAAAAGCCGTCCAGGTCCGGTCTCTTAGACCACATTAGCGAGCTGAATCCCCGAACGGCGGCGACACACTCACTCGACGGCGGGTTCTCGTCGCATCGACGGCTTCGCTCCTCTTCAGCGGCAGAGGTTATCTCCTGGGTCAGGTCTGCGATATCAGCGCGAAACTGCTCCAATGCTTGGCTGTATGAGCGTCCGGCGGTCATACGCTGCTCGACGAGGTTCCCGATCATCATCAAAGGCGTCATCGCGACGAACAAGAGTGACGCCACGTTGTGGGTGGAGAAGTAGATGACCGCACCCATGATCGCCGGAGTGAAGAGCGTTATCAGAGGGAACCGCTGCGTCCTGGGCGCATCAGGGGGCTCCGGGGTCCGAAACTCGACACCGACATAGCGGCGATCAACCCGCGGCGGCCGGTTAAACGATATGTTCGTCAGCTCTACACCGCCGCCGCTGACCGGTGCCAATACGTTGACTGACAGGACGGTGTCGCCTAACTTCACCGTGTCACCAGGACGCAGGACCACCCGGTCGGCAAACTCGTCCCCGACCTGCAGGCCATTTGCCGATCCGAGGTCTACAACCTCGGCGACGTCGGTCACGAGCAACTTTGCGTGCTGGCGTGAGACAGCCTGATCGGTCAGGCGAACCTCACAGCCCCGGTCACGACCGATCACGCTCGTACCGATAGGAACCGCGAAATCGCGACCCTCGTCGGGCCCTGCGACGACCCTCACAACTGCTGCCGGCGCTCCGCCGAGTCGGTCTACAGGCAGCGACTTGCACCGGCGCTGATCGAGGCCGGCTCGGCCTGGGACCACTTCCCCCGCCTGAAGCAAGAATTGATGCCGGGCTTCGATCGCGCGCTGGCGGGGCTGAGTGACGATCTCGATATGCGCGGCTTGCGATGGAGCGAAATGTCCGTCATACTGTGTGAAGTGCAAGGAAGGACGGGAAGGACGGTTTATCATGCTGCGCATCCTGGGAAGTCCAAAGCGCCTGTGTAGCGGCTGGACACGGCGAGAAATGCTCTGCGCCGGCGGATTGAGTTTGCTGGGCATCAGCTTGCCAGACTACCTGCGCCTGAGTGCGGCGCAGCCAGCCCGCGGCGCGGGCAAGGGCATCCCCGGCTTCGGTCGAGCCAAAGCCTGCATCCTGCTTTACCTATATGGCGCACCGAGTCAGCTCGAAACTTTCGATATGAAGCCGGATGCCCCGGTCGAGATCCGTGGCGAGCTGAAACCGATTCGTTCGCGTCTGCCGGGACTTGATGTATGCGAGCTGCTGCCCCATGCGGCCCGCGTCATGGATCGCGTCACGGTTGTGCGTTCGCTGACGCACCCCTATCCGCTGCACGGCGTCGCCTACGCTCTGACTGGCGTTCCACAGATCGATGTGCCGATGGAGCTGAATCCTCGCGATCCTCGGCATTGGCCGTTCATCGGTTCCGTGGTGGACTATCTCCAACGAAATACCCGTAGGACAGATTTGAAATCCGTCCCACAAAATATCGCCCTGCCGTTTCCGTTCAGTACGCGCCGCATCGGTGAAGTTGCGCGCGCCGGCCCCTACGCCGCATTCCTGGGCGGCGCTTACAATCCGGTGTGGACGGAGTTTCGTGGTCAGGCGACCAAACATATGCTCAAAACGCTGCAAGAGCAGAAACTCAATGTCGCCGAGCCGTACATAGGCATCACTCCGGAGAGCCGTTTCGAATTGGCCACGGCCACCGAGTTGCCGGCCGACATCACCCTGGATCGACTCGATACACGCCGCTCGCTAGTCGAACAGTTCGATCGCGCCCGCCGTGATTTGCGGAGCAGTGACGCCGGCCGCGGCTTCGATCGCTACCGGGAGATGGCGTACAACCTCATCGGCTCGGAGAAAGTCCGCACCGCCCTCGATCTGAGCCGCGAGCATCCCCGCCTGCGTGAATCCTACGGCATGACGCTATTCGGCCAAGCCGCCCTGGCGGCGCGGCGGCTGATCGAGGCCGGCTCGCGCTTCGTCAGCGTTTTCTGGGACGAATACGGCCTAGCCGGCTCGGCCTGGGATACGCACTGGGACCACTTCCCCCGCCTGAAGCAAGAATTGATGCCGGGCTTCGATCGCGCGCTGGCGGGGCTGATTGACGATCTCGATATGCGCGGCATGCTCGACGAAACGCTGGTATTGTGCCTGAGCGAGCATGGTCGGACGCCGAAATTGAGCAACACCAAAGGCGGCGGCCGCGATCATTGGTCGCGGGCCTACTGCGGCCTGTTGGCCGGCGCCGGCGTGGCACGGGGCAAGGTCGTCGGCAAAACCGACAAGATTGCTGGCGACGTAATCGAACGGCCTGTTTCGCCCAAGGACATTCTCGCCACCGTCTACCACCTCCTCGGCATCGACCTCGAAACCACCCTCCGCGACCGCACGGGCCGTCCCCTACCGCTGGTGGCAGGCGGCACGGTCATCACCGACGTGCTAGCTTGACCGTTGCTGTTGTGTCCTCGACAGCGCCGATGCCAACGTGCTGGCGGATAATCCGTTGGATTGTATAATACTTTCGTTTTCTCCCGGCCGCGGCCGCGAGAGTCGCCACATCAACTCTTCGCAGACCGAGCCGCGGACGATGCCGCCGAACTGGCCGAGTTCGCTGGCTTGATTCTCGAAATGGTTCCACCAGTGTGGTCCTTCCCGGAACAGGGTGAAAGCGGCGCCGATCGGCCAATAGAGCAAGCCCAGACGTAGCGTTTGCCAGGTATGGCCGCACTCATGGGCCAGCACTTCGCTGGCACGGGGGAAAGGTGGCGCGCCTACAGCGGCGCGGCGCTGGGGATCCCGAATACGGCCGGCAGCGACTTGCACCGGCTGCTCGCACGAAGCCGGCTCATCCCTCTGTTGGCGCAGCACTTCCTCGGCGAAATCCCAGCCGACGACGATGATTTCCGTCGTCCAGGTAATGCAGACGCCGCGAAAGAGATAGGGGGGCCAACGACTGTCACGGTCGCGGCGGGGGGTAGCGTAGACGTCGATGATACGCCAGGCGCTTTCGCTGCGGGCCTTGCCATAGATTTGAAAGCAGGGTCGGCCACTCAGACTCCGCAGTAAACGAGTTGCCCATCGATGGAACATATTACCCAGAAAATCATCCCCTTGCCGCCGCGGCGGGTTGGTGCTCCAATGCGAAGCGTTCCAAGAGCGTTTGCAACTCACTGAAATCTACCGGCTTGACCAGATGAGCATCGAAGCCGGCTTCCCGCGACCGGCGTTTGTCTTCTTCCTGACCGTAGCCGGTCATGGCGATCAAAAGGGCGTCACGCAAGCTGAGATCCTGGCGAATTCGCCGTGCCGCCTCCAAACCACTCAACCGCGGCAAGCCGATGTCCAGTAACACAATGTCCGGAGAGAACTGTTCGGCAAAGCTTAGGCCGGTTTCGCCGTCGTAGGCCGACCGCACTTCATGGCCGAACATCTGGAGCAGCGTGGCCAGGCTTTCGGTACTGTCGCGGTTATCATCAACAATGAGAATACGCCACCGCTGTCCGACTTCTCCCGTCGGCCGTCTTCTGCCGCCCTCGGCTTGCTGGAGGGGAGGGCGGAGGACAGAGGACGGAGGAGGGTCGATGACGACGGGTAGACGGACCACGAACTCGCTGCCGCATCCCAGGCCTTCACTGAAAGCCTGCACCGTACCGCCGTGAAGCTCTACCAGACGGCGCACCAGCGTCAAACCGATGCCCAGTCCGTCCTGAACACGGTCCAGGGTGTAGGGGCCTTGGGTGAATAACTCGAAGATCTTCGGCAGCATTTCCGGAGAGATGCCTATGCCGTTGTCGCGGACGCGGAGGACGGCCAGCGGGACGCCCGTCTCCGTGGTTTCGCGCTCGACAGTCAGGCTAATGTGCCCCCCTTCCTCGGTGTATTTGGCGGCGTTGTTGAGCAAGTTGAGGATTACTTGAGCCAAACGGGTAGGGTCGGCCTCAACGAAAATCGGTTCGTCCGGCAGATGGCTGTCAAAGCGATGCCGCCGAGCTTCCAAAAGCGGCCGACTGGTTTCCACTGCTTGAGCCACCACCTCCGCCAGTTCGAGCACTTGCTTGCGCAGGTTGATCTGACCGCGCGTAATTCGCGCTACGTCGAGCAAGTCGTCCACCAATCCTGTCAACTGACGGACCTGGCGGTCGATCACTTCCAGAGGCTGGCGCAAAGACTTTTCGTCGGGTATCCGCAGCTGCAGAATGTGGACGGCATTGCGAATCGGCGCCAGCGGGTTGCGCAGCTCATGGGCTAGCATGGCCAAAAATTCATCCTTGCGGCGGTCGGCTTCCTTGAGCATGGCCTCGGCCCGTTTGCGCTGAGCGATCTCGGCTTCCAGTTCGTGTTGACGGCGCAAGGCTTCACGGGCCAAGGCGCGCGATTCGACCAGCTGGCGTTCGGTGCGAACTTGTTTGAGAACACGCTCGACGGCAGGCAGAAGATAGTCGAGATATTCCGGCGTTTTGAGCACGAAATCCCGGACGCCGGCCCGAAGGGCTTGAAGCAACAACGCGTCTTCGCGCAGGCCGGTCACCAGAATGGCTGGCACATCCAGGTGGGCCGCACGCAGGCGCTGATACAACTCCAAACCGCTAACGCCCCCTGGCAGCCGTTGGTCGAGAATGAGCAGATCGATGCCGCCTTGCTCGACGTGGTAGGCGGCTTCTTCCGCACTGGCCGTGACTTGCACGGCATAGCCCGCGTTCTCCAGCCGTCGCTGCTGCAAGCGCGCGAGACCCAGGTCGTCCTCGACGATCAGCAGAGTAGCACGCGGGATACGATTCATCTCTTCCTCCTAGGTGACGGAGCCACTGGAAGGCACGCGGACCACTTGCAAAAACAATCCCAGACGGTGAATGGCCTCGATGAAGGCCGGGTACTCTACCGGCTTGGTGACATAGACACTGCACCCCAGTTGATAACAGCGCTCGATCTCGCGCGGATCGTCGGTAGTCGTCAGGATGATGACAGGAATGGCATTGGTGCGTGGGTCGGCCTTGAGCCGGCGCAGCACTTCGATCCCATCCACGCGCGGCATGTTGATGTCCAACAACAATAAGATGTTGCCGCGCGGCGGCTGCTCGGCGTAACTGCCTTCACCCCGAATGAGGTCCAATGCTTCTTGGCCGTCCCGGACGCGGAAAAAGCCGTTGATAACACCGCTCCGTTGCAGATTGCGCTGGATCAATGTTGCATGTCCATCGTCGTCTTCGGCCAAAACTATGCTGATCGGCTCCGCGGCCATGAGCTGATGTCCTCGTGTCCCCGTGCTTGTCCATTCCCCATTGCTGTTTTTCCGGCGGCGCCGACTTCGTGTCGGTTGGACACCGGCAAACTTACGAAAAAGGTGCTGCCCTGTCCTACCACGGACTCGACCCAGATCCGCCCGCCATGCCGTTCGACCATACGGCGGACCAGGGGCAAGCCGATGCCCTCGCCTGGAGCGACTGTGGGGTGCAGACGCTGGAAGGCGAGGAAGATCTTGGGCAGATGTTCTGCGGCTATGCCCAAACCATTGTCCTTTACGTAATAGGTGCGGCGGTCGTCGATTTCCTTGGTTGTCTGACTCCCTACTTCGATGACCCCCGGCCGGTTCGGATCGAGATAGTTGAGAGCGTTGCCGATAAGGTTAGCAAAAATCTGCTCGATGGCCGTGGGATCGCCCCAAGCCGGCGGCAGATCGCCGAGGAGGACCTGGGCGCCCTTTTGGGCAATGGTGTTGCTCAGGGCCGCAACCACGCGCTCCACTGTGGCGCGCACATCGACTTGCTGCCAATCGTAGATGACCCGGCCAACGCGCGACAACCGCAACAGGGCATCAATGATCGTCGCCAGTCGGCGTACGGCTGTCTGGATGAATTGGATCGACTCATTAGCCTCGTGATCGAGCAGCATGGCTGCGCGCTCGCGCACAGCGGGGGGGACATTGTTCTCCGTGACCAGCCGACGGAGATCTTGCCACGCTAAGGCCAACTCTTGGCTGAAGCCTTGCAGATTGACCAACGGCGAGCGCAGATCGTGCGAGACGCTGTAGACGAACATTTCGTTTTCACGATCTTTCTGGGCCAGCGTGTTGGCCATCTCGTGAAAGACGCGATCGAGCCGGCCTAACTCATCGCGTCCTCCCAACGGTGTCGCCAACTGCTCGCCAGCGGCTAAATGGCGGACATTGTCCAAGAGGACGGCCAAGCGCGAGGCGATGCTCCGCCGGAACATCAAAGCCAGCACAGCTGTACTCAACAGGGCCAACGCCGCCCCGCCGATCAATGTCCACATCTCCTCTTCCCGAACACGCTCCAGCTTCTTTTGCTGTTCATCGTCTTGACGCTCTTCTTCGCGCAGGAAATCATCAACTTGCCGGCGCAAATCGTCCACAAACCGCAGCGCCCAAGGTTCACCCAGGGCAGACATGGCTTTGCTGCGCGTCTCCGGCCGACGGGCCAACTGGACGATCGCATCCAAACGCCCCAGAGCTTCCTCCGTTTGTTGGAGAATGTGATCGATTTGTGCTTGTTGAAGAGGGTTATGACTCAGGAGATTGCGCAGGGCGCGAAGTTGGGCCGGTGCCTCATGCCGTGCCTTCTCCCACGCAGAAACGAAGCCAAGATCACCGGTCAGGGTCAGACTGCGAACCGCAGCCCGCGCCTCCATGATGAGGCGAAAAGCCCCCTCGGTCTCGGCAATAACTTCTTTACTATGTATAGCCAATTCCTGCGCCTGTAGTTGGTCCTGACGCATCTTGAACAACATGGCGAGAAAGACCAACTGGGTAAACAGAGGGATGGCTGCCAGGATCAGGCCTTTTTTGACGATGGACAAGTTCACGCCAGCCTCGCTGCCTCTCGGCAATGCGGACATAGGCAGGTATCCTCAGAATAGAGGACAGAGCAAACGGTCATTGATTTCCCTCTTGCGAGAGGCGTCGTTGGCCCTCAAGGCTATTGTATCGACGCCTCCAAGGGGGGGACAATATAGCGTTGTAGCGTCAGCGAGGCAGAAGCAATGTAAGGAGGTAAGAGCCGTCGGGCGCCCTGACCTTGCCGAGCCGGCCTCTGGGGTGCTATGGTAGAACATTCTGGGGTTCTCTGGCGAGACCGCGAAGCGACAACGGATGGACGGCTCATGCCTCTGGAGTACGCAACTTGGGCACAAACAACGCCGATGGGTTCGGTGTTGCGCATCTATCTGCTAGGCGAGGTCGAGTTTGAAGCCGCATTGACATTGCAGCGGACGTTGGCGTTCGAGATGGCCGAACAGCGTGAGGGCGCAGCTTTGGTGCTGTGCGAACATCCGCCGCTCGTCACCGTGGGCCGCGACGGTTCTCCCGCCGATATCCGTTGCGACATCGAGGAGCTACGAAGGCGTGGTTGGCCGGTGCGATGGGTCAATCGCGGCGGCGGGACGCTGTTGCACCTGCCCGGCCAGTTGGCTATCTATCCGATCCTGCCGCTGGATTGGCGCCATCTTGGCTTGGCCGATTATCTGGCCCGTTTGCAGCGCATCGTCGTGGCCGTGCTTGACGATTTCAGTGTGCTGGCCGAAACGCGGCCAGGAAGGCCCGGCGTCTGGGCAGGCGGCCGGCTTGTCGCTGGCATCGGCGTGGCCGTGCGCGATTGGGTCGCTTATTACGGTGCTTACCTCAACATCGATGCCGATTTGTTCCCCTTCCGCATCGTCCGCACCGGGCCTGACGAGCAGGCGCCGATGACCTCGCTGGTGCGCGAACGCCGCGCCCCGCTGCGTCCGGCCTTGGTCCGCCAACGTCTGCTCGAGCATTTTACGGCGGCATTTCCCTTCGCGCGCACCGCTCTGTTCTCGCATCATCCCTGCCTGGGAGGCCAACCGGCGCAGCCCCGGCGCCTCCGCGTCAGCTAAGATAAAGCTGTACCGCAGCATTTATTGACGCTGGCATCCTTTGCGATTAAATAAAAAGGGGCCAATGTATCAAGGAACGCGCCCGCCAGCGCGGATTGTCGCGTTTCCTTGCAGGCTCTGCTTTGGCTAGCTGGAAACGGAGGTTTTGGAGGTTCCTTCCTGAGGTTGTGAAACAGTGAGGGCTGACTATCATGAGGATCGCACAAGTTGCCCCGCTCTACGAACGGGTTCCGCCGCAAAACTACGGTGGGACCGAACGTGTGGTTTCCTATCTGACCGAGGAACTGGTAAAACAAGGGCATGAAGTAACGCTGTTCGCCAGCGGCGACTCGATCACCCAAGCCCGTCTGGTGGCCCCTTGTCCCCGTTCGCTGCGCTTGGACAAAAACACCGTTGATCCCTTGGCCTATCACGTGCTGATGCTGGAAATGGTTTTCCGCGAGGCCAAGCGCTTCGACCTGATCCATTTCCACATCGATTATCTGCATTTCCCGCTGATGCGGCGTTACGGACGGCCTAACCTGACCACGCTGCACGGCCGGCTGGATCTGCCCGAGTTACCGGCCCTCTACCAAGAATTTCGGGAGATGCCTGTCGTTTCCATCTCTCATGCCCAGCGTAAGCCCTTGCCTTGGGCCAATTGGCAAGGTACGGTCCACCACGGCCTGCCGCTCGATCTGCATTCTTTCCACGAACAACCAGGGGACTATCTGGCCTTCTTGGGGCGCATCTCGCCGGAAAAGCGCGTGGATCGCGCCATTGAAATCGCCCGGCGGACGGGGCTGAAATTGAAAGTCGCCGCTAAGATCGACCGGGCCGACCGCGCTTATTACGAAAAAGAGATCAAGCATCTCTTTGAGGATCCTCTCGTGGAATATATCGGCGAGATCGGCGGCCGCGCCAAAGATGAATTCTTGGGAAAGGCGCGGGCGTTTCTCTTCCCCATCGATTGGCCAGAGCCTTTTGGACTGGTGATGATCGAATCGCTGGCCTGCGGCACGCCGGTCATCGCTTGGCGATGTGGCTCGGTGCCGGAGGTGATCGACGACGGCGTCACGGGTTTCATCGTGGACAATATGGACGACGCCGTGCGCGCGGTCGAGCGTGTGACTTCGCTGAGCCGACGGCGCTGCCGGGAAGTCTTCGAGCAGCGCTTCAGTGCCACCCGCATGGCGCAAGAGTATGTGGCGATCTACGAACGGCTGGTGCGGACCTGGAAGCCGCGGCGAAAAAGCATCCTTGTACCTCGGCTGCGCACGGCGCCAAGAAACAACCAAGTCCTCTTGCCTGGAAGAATGGCCCTGAATTACCTTGCCCAGAAGAGGAAACTCCCGGATAAAACCGGGCCGCGACCATAAGGAGGGTCCCGTCCGCCGCGCCGGTAAGGGCACCTCTTTTGGGGAGCGCGGCGGACGGGTAAGCAAAGACGCCAAGGAGGGCCAGACATGGTGCAGAACAGGACCGTTTCTCCAGGGGCATGGAGCATCTCCAACGATTTATGGCAGCGTATCCGGCCGCTTCTCATGCATGAATCCATTCTTCAGCCGGTCAATCCGGTCCTTAATTCGCATGACGGCGTCTTGGTAGTTGAGGATCTCTATCCCATCCTCGCCTCTTCGCCGCCAGCGGACCTCCATACCCGCGTCCTCAAACAGGGTGAGACCTTTGCCGTTTTCGACCGTTTTGGCGACATCAAACCCGTCGGAATGCAGGAAGAGGGCATTTACCACGAGGGCACGCGCTATCTCTCCTGCCTCATCCTGTGTTTGGGGGCCGATCGTCCGCTGCTTCTTAGCTCTGTCGTCAAGCGGGATGAAGCGGTGCTGATCGTCGATCTGACCAATCCCGCTATCCCGGTGGACAAAGGCGTCATCCCCCACGGCACCATTCACCTGTTCCGCTCCAAGTTCCTCTGGCAAGGCTGCTGCTACGAAAAGCTGCGCCTCCGGAACTACGGCTTGAGCCGGGTCAAGCTCGCATTCTCTTTCCAGTTCCGGGCCGACTTCGCCGACATTTTCGAGGTGCGCGGAACGCGGCGAGCGCGCAAGGGTGAGTTCCTTGAGCCAATCGTAAAAGGGGACAGTGTGCTTCTGGCCTATCGGGGCCTCGATGGCGTCATGCGGCGGACGCAGCTTCGCTTCTCGCCTCCGCCCGGCAAGTTGACTGATTGTGAAGCGCATTTTGAACTGGCACTCCAGCCCCAGGAAGAGGCGACGTTTGTGGTGACGGCCGACTTCCAGTCGGACCATTCTGAAAACGTTTTGCTGTCCTACGAGCAAGCGGCGTCTCTTGCCGCCGCCCGCGCTGCCGAAGCACGGGCGCAAACCTGCGACATCTACACGTCGAACGAGCAGTTCAACGATTGGCTTAACCGCAGCCTCTCGGACCTGCATCTGATGGTCACGGACACGCCCGAAGGGCCGTATCCCTATGCCGGCGTGCCCTGGTTCAGCACCGCCTTCGGCCGCGACGGCATTGTGACGGCCTTAGAATGCTTGTGGATGAATCCTTCCATCGCCCGCGGCGTGTTGACGTTTCTGGCCTCGACTCAAGCCACGGAGGTCATTCCCGAACAAGACGCCGAGCCGGGCAAAATTTTGCACGAGACGCGGCGCGGCGAGATGGCCGCTTTGGGTGAGATCCCCTTCCGCCGTTACTACGGCAGTGTCGATGCCACGCCCCTGTTTGTCGTTTTGGCCGGGGCCTATTACGAACGCACCGGCGACCGGGCCTTGCTGGAAAACATTTGGCCCCATGTCGAAAAGGCCCTGCACTGGATCGATGTCTACGGCGACGCAGACGGTGACGGCTTCGTGGAATATGCGAGGCGCTCTCCCAGCGGGTTGGTGCAGCAGGGATGGAAAGACTCGCATGATTCCGTCTTCCATGCCGATGGCTCCTTGGCCGAGGGACCGATCGCCCTCTGCGAAGTGCAAGGATACGTTTACGCCGCCAAACGCGCCGCCGCCGACTTGGCTTGTGTGCTGGGATTCCCCGAGCGCGCCGCCGTTCTGCGATCCCAAGCCGAGACCCTGCGGCAGCGCTTCGAGCAAGCCTTCTGGTGCGAAGAACTTTCGACCTATGCTCTGGCCCTGGACGGTAAGAAACGCCCCTGCCGCGTCCGCACTTCCAATGCCGGCCAATGCCTTTTAAGCGGCATCGTCAGTCCCGAACGAGCCCAGCGAGTGGCCGCCACGCTAATGCGCCAAGAGTCCTTTTCCGAGTGGGGCATCCGCACGGTCGCTTCTTCCGAGGCCCGCTACAATCCGATGTCCTATCACAACGGTTCCGTCTGGCCGCACGACAACGCCCTTATCGCTTTTGGCTTGGCCCGCTATCGGCGGAGCGAAGACGTGTTGCGCATCCTAACGGGTCTATTTGACGCCAGCATCTTCGTTGAGCTTCACCGTATGCCGGAGCTTTTCTGTGGCTTTCCGCGGCGTCCGGGAGAAGGACCAACCCTCTATCCGGTAGCCTGCGCTCCGCAGGCCTGGGCGGCAGCCGCCGTCTTTCTCTTGCTTCAGTCGTGCCTGGGCATGCACATCGACGGCGTCAGACGGCGCATCTCTTTCCACTATCCCGTGATGCCGCGCTTCTTAAAGAAAGTTCGCCTCGGCAATTTGCGCGTGGGCGATGCCACCGTGGACCTTTGCCTCAGGCGGCGCCGAACGGATGTCGGCCTGAATATATTACGACGCCAAGGAGACGTAGAGATCGTCGTTGTCCGATAGAGTCGGGCCACGGGATAGAACAAGTACCCACGCTTTGTTTCCGGAGTCTCTCCATGCACCGTCCAAAGCTATCCGCGTTGCTTGCCTTGATTGCCTTGGCCGGTCCAGCCATTTCCATACAGGCCGAGCCGCTTGTCGGGCCTGCGCAAAATTACCGAAGCGTTGCCGAGCGCTTGACTGCATTTATCGAGCGTGAGGTCCGCGTGAAAAAGCTGCCGGCGCTAGCGATCGTCTTGGTGGACGATCAGGACATTGTCTGGGCGCGCGGCTTCGGTTTTGCTGATCCCCAAGCGAAAGTCCCCGCCACGGCCGAGACGATCTTTCGCGTCGGTTCCGTGTCGAAGCTGTTCACCGATGTTGCGGTCATGCAACTCGTCGAGCGCGGCGTCCTCGACCTGGATGCACCGATCACCAACTATCTGCCCGATTTCAAACCCGGTAATCCTTTCGATAAGCCGATCACCCTGCGGCAGATGATGGCCCATCGTTCCGGTCTCGTTCGTGAGCCGCCAGTCGGCAACTACTTCGATCCAACGGGGCCGCCGTTGGCGAAAATGGTGGAAAGCCTCAATCAAACCCGGCTCGTCTACCCACCGGAGACGAAGACGAAGTACAGCAACGCCGCCATCGCCACCGTCGGTTTCGTGCTGGAAAAGACGCAGAAACAACCGTTCGCCCGTTATCTGCGGCGGACGCTGCTCGATCGCTTGGACATGAAACACAGCAGTTTTGAGCCGGAGCCGCCCCTGCTGAAAAACCTGGCCAAAGCCGTGATGTGGACCTATTGGGGCCGCGAGTTTCCGGCGCCGACCTTTGAGTTGGGTATGGCCCCAGCCGGCAGCATGTATACCAACGTCCTCGACCTGGGCCGTTTTCTCAGCGCCCTGTTCGCCGGCGGTAAAGGCCCGCGCGGCCAGGTCCTCAAGCCAGAAACGCTTGAACAAATGTGGACCCTGCAATTTGTGAAGAAGGATGACAAGGAACCGAAGGAGGGCTTCGGCCTCGGCTTCTACATTACAGACCTGGAAGGTCGCAAGAGTATCGGCCACGGCGGCGCGATATACGGCTTTGCCACGCAGTTGCAGGCGTTGCCGAAGGAAAAACTCGGTGTAGTTGTCGTTGCTTCGCGCGATGTCGCCAATGGGGTGACCAATCACATCGCCCAGGTCGCTTTGCAACAGATGCTCGCCGCCAAGGAGGAGAAGCCGCTGCCGGACATCGAGGAGACAAAACCGCTCTCCATCGAAAAAGCCCGCGCCCTGGCCGGTCGCTACCAGAGCGGCGACCGCTGGCTCGATCTGCTGGAGCGCGATGGGCATTTGTGGGCATTGCCCGATCGCGGCGGTTTACGGCATGAGCTGCGGCAATTGGGCGATCGGCTCATCGTCGATGACCCGATGGATTACGGGCTGAAAATCGAGGTGCGCGACGACAAACTGCATCTGGGCGGCAAGACTTACGAGCGTGTTCCGTTCGTGAAACCCAAGCCGTGTCCGGAGAAGTGGCGCGGCCTGCTCGGTGAATACGGCTGGGACCACAACACGCTCGTCATTCTGGAACGCGAAGGCAAGTTGCATGCGCTTATCGAATGGTTCTTCCTCTATCCGCTGGAGGAACTATCGGCCAACGAGTTCAAGTTTCCTGAATACGGTTTGTATCTCGGCGAAAAGCTGATTTTCACGCGCGATGACAAAGGTCGGGCCACGCGCGTCGAGGCGGCCAACGTCGTCTTCGAGCGCCGCCCGATCGACGGCGCGAACGGGGCAACCTTCAAAATCAAGCCGCAGCATCCAATCGCAGAACTGCGCCACGCTGCGCTCCAGGCCAAGCCGCCGCAAGAAAAAGGCGATTTCCGCAAGCCGGATCTCGTCGAATTGGTTCGTCTCAACGATTCGATCCAATTGGATATTCGCTATGCCACCACGAACAATTTCCTCTCAACGCCGTTCTACACATCAGCCAAGGCATTTCTGCAACGACCGGCCGCTGCGGCACTGGTGCGCGTTCACAAGAAGCTAGCCGAGCAAGGCTATGGTCTGTGGGTTTACGACGGCTATCGGCCGTGGTCGGTGACGAAGATGTTCTGGGACGCGACGCCGGAAAAGCAGCGCGTGTTCGTGGCCGATCCCAGTCAGGGGTCGCGGCACAACCGCGGCTGCGCCGTCGATCTGACGCTGTACGACCGCAAGACTGGCCAGCCGGTCGAGATGGTCAGCGGCTACGACGAGATGTCGGATCGCTCTTATGCCGATTATCTCGGCGGCACCTCGTTGCAGCGCTATCACCGCGATCTGCTCCGCCGGGCGATGCAGGAGGAAGGCTTCACCGTGTACGAAGCGGAGTGGTGGCATTTCGATTACAAAGACTGGCAGCAGTATTCGATTCTGAACAAGACATTTGAGCAGTTGACAGACGAGGGGAAAGCAAAATAAGCGGCTAATAGTCAAAGAGCTTGAGGCTGCCGAGGCCGCCGCTCATTCCCAGGGATTCTTGCTTTGTTTGAAGGGAAAGGCTAGATTGTGAATGGTTTACCGCGCTCGCTGCTGTTTTGCCGAAGTCGGCAAGCGATTGCGGAAATGGGCATCGAGCAATCGGCCAGCCGTTACTTGCCGCCGCCGTCCTAATGGGCCATCGCTCGACAGGGATGGCTGTTATGGGGTCTTTTCAATCTGCTCCACTATTATCTGTTCCACAACCTCCGGCCGCGCCGTGCCCTTGGTTTCGCGCATCACGGCGCCTTTGATCGCCTGAGCTGCTTTGGTTTTGCCGGCCTTGAAATCGGCGACGGCCTTGGGGTTGGCGGCGAGGGCACGGCGGACGATTTCAACCAGTGCGCCCGTGTCGGCTACCGGCTTGATGCCCAGCGCGTCGATCGCCTCCTTGGCACTGCAACCGTTTTCGAGCATATGATTGTAAACCTCGCCGGCCATCTGTTTGTTCAGGCCAATCGCTTTTTGCTCGGCGATCAGTTCGGCCAGGCGTTCCGAATGGAGAGGGAAGTCCTTGATCTCCATTTTGCGTTCCTTGAGCGAAGCGAGCACTTGGTTGGTGATCCAGTTGCACGCGGTTCGCGCGTCGCCGCTGCGTCGGGCCACGTCCTCGAAGTAGGCGACCAGCGCACGTCCTTGGCTGGTCAGCACGCCAGCGTCATAGGGCGACAACCCATATTGCTCAACTAAGCGCCGGCGCTGGGCCGCGGGCAGCTCACCCATCTCGGCCCGCGCATGCTCCAGCCATGCATCTTCGACAACCACCGGCACCAGGTCCGGTTCTGGGAAATAGCGATAATCCGAGGCCTCTTCTTTGCGGCGCTGCACGATCGTCCTGCCGCGGACCTCGTCCCAGCCGGCCGTCGCTTTGGCCACCTGTCCCAAACGATAATTGGCATCCCGTAACGCTTCTTCATACTGCCGTTGCGCTTCGTACTTCATGGCCCGCTCGACGGCGCGGAAGCTATTGAGATTTTTAATCTCTACAATAGGTGTTTTAATAACAGGGCCGTCGCCCTGGGGAATGTGAATGTTGATGTTGGCGTCGCAGCGCAGACTGCCTTCCTGCATCTCGCAATCCGAGACGCCGATTTCGCGCAGCAGCAAGCGAATCTCTTCCAGATACGCTTTCGCCTCCTCGGGCGATGCCAGATCCGGCCAGCTGACAATCTCCAGCAGCGGCGTGCCGGCACGGTTGAGATCGACCAGGCTGTCTCGACCACCGCCTTGTTCGTCGTGCAGCATTTTGCCGGCGTCTTCTTCGAGATGGACACGGCTGATACCGATGCGCTTGCTCCCGGCCGGCGTTGGAATCTCCAGCCAACCGTCGTAGCTGAACGGCAAGTCATATTGGCTGATCTGATAGTTCTTGGGCAGATCGGGATAGTAGTAATTTTTGCGGTCCCATTTGGTAAAGCGGGCGATCTGACAATTCAGGGCCAAGGCGGCGCGCAGGGCCAGGTCGAAAGCGCGGCGGTTCATGACCGGCAACACACCCGGCATGCCGATGCAGACAGGGCAAGTCGCCGAATTGGGCGGCAGGCCGAACTGCGTGCTGCACCCACAAAAGAGCTTCGTCCGCGTCAGAAGCTGAACATGGACTTCCAGACCGATGACGATGCGATAAGGCAAGTCCGCCATGACAGGCTCCGCAACAAAGGCTCGACGAAAATATTCAATGTAGGGCCTGGCCCGGACCAAAACAACGGGACTGGCCGGCAGAGGTCTGCCACATCGCTTCGCCCGAGATATACTGGACGCGGGTAGTTGTGACACTTTTTCGCCCGCCCCCCCCTTGTGGGGGAGGGAGAGAATAGGTTCCCTCCCCCCTTGTGGGGGAGGGTTGGGGGGGGGGGGAGTTGTGTCAAATTCAGCCGTGTCCAGTATAAAACATTCCCAGACGATCGACCGAGAGGAGATGACCGATGGCCCCCAACGCCAAGATCGCCCTTATCACCGGGGCAGGATCAGGAATCGGCAGGGCAACCGCCCTCGCTTTGCTGCGCGAGGGTTACACCGTGGTACTGGCTGGACGTCATGCTCAGGCGTTGGAGCAGACGGCGGCCCAGGCGAAAAGCGACGCGGCACGGGCGCTGCCGGTCGTCGCCGACGTGAGCGATCCGGCTTCGGTGCAACGGCTGTTTGAGAAAATCAAAGGGACATTTGGCCGGCTCGATCTGCTGTTCAACAACGCCGGCACGAACGCTCCGCCGCTTCCCTTGGAGGACTTGCCGCTCGAACAATGGCGGCGCGTTATCGATGTCAATCTGACAGGGGCGTTTCTCTGCACGCAGGCGGCGTTTCGGCTGATGAAAGAACAGTCACCGCGCGGCGGACGCATCATCAACAATGGCTCCCTCTCGGCCCATGCGCCGCGCCCCAACTCGGCACCGTACACGGCCGCCAAACACGCCCTCACCGGACTGACCAAATCAACCGCCCTGGATGGTCGAAAATACGACATCGCCTGCGGCCAAATCGACATCGGCAACGCCGAGACGGAGATGACGGCCCGGATGAAGCAAGGCGTCCTCCAAGCAAATGGGCAAACCACCGTCGAGCCGACGATGGATGTGGAACACGTCGCCCGCGCCGTCGTCTACATGGCCAGCCTGCCGCTCGACGCCAACGTTCTGTTCCTCACGGTGATGGCCACCAAGATGCCCTTCGTCGGCCGCGGTTGAAGGGTCGCCGGAATCACTTGGTCAAATACGCCTCAGGCGGCACTATATAGGTGGAGAACCATTAGTGAGGGAATGTCCCATGCATGCCTCCACCTTGCACGGCGTCCTCAACTATCTGCGGAAATTGACTGATGCGGACGGCCTTGGTGCAAGATGGCAACGGGAAAGTTGCTGTCCGCCTCTGCTGATCTAGACGTATCTAGGCGTGTAATTGGTTAACCAACTCCGCTTCAGTAGCGATGGCAGCGTCTGCTCGGTAGTGCCGCGTCTGCCTGATTTGGGACCCCTTAGCGGCAGATTTTAGCGAACGCGAAGCCTTCTCTGGAAGTTCGGCGAAGATTGCACCACATCTTGGAGAGCATTGAGAACAAGCCGGAATGGTTGCGTGCCATTCGCGCCGTGGAAGTGCTGGAATGGCTTGCGACGCCGGAAGCCGTGCGTCTTCTCGGTGAGTTGGCCAACGGCGCCGCCGAAGCTCGCTTGACGCGCGAAGCCAGCGCGGCCAAGCGGCGCTGGCTGCGTTAAGCGCCGCCTCAGCACCTCGGCGCTAGGCGCTCAGCGTAGCCGCCAAGCAGCCTGAAACCCAGTTGCCGCACCCTTCGGCGGACGCCAGGAATTTTTTGAAAAATTTGGCGCGGCAATTGACTCCTGAAAAAAAAGGCGTATTATCAACCTTAATCGGCGTAGATTCAAGAGAATTGAACCATGATGAGTAAACGATGGCCGCGGAAGCAACGGAGTTTTGCATCATGGCTGCCCCAACGTTTACAAACCAAAATGGGATGATTCGCTCGCTCGGTATGACAGGCGCACTGCTGATTCTGGCCGGCGCGGGAGGGGTCATCACGGCCTTGGTTTTGACGAAATCTATCCCCCCCCCAAGTTCAGGGACAGATTGCGAACGATCCTTCCTATTCGACCTGGGCTGCCGACATATTTTTCGGTTCTCATCCCGTCCTTTCGAGCACTGATGTTGTGGAAAGCCTTGTCCGCACAGGGTCCGCCAAGGGCATCAAAATGGCATCCATATCGTGGAGTTCCGCACAGAATTTGATCCGGGAACACGGCCCTTTGCCCGTCCTTCTTACACATCAATCCCTTCCGCCTTTCATTCTCCTCGACGTTTTTTCCTGGGAAGGCGAGACCCTGTTTTTGGGGACTTCCGCAAATGGAGAAACGGCGGTCTTCACCGATAAGGAATTCCGCTCTGCTCCTTGGAAACAGGCGGTATGGACCCAAGACGCGCAGCCAACCGTGCGTGAGTTCGCCATTGGAAAAACGAAGATCGCGGTCGATTGCGTCAGGCATAGTTTTGGCCCCGTAAAGCCGTTTAGCGCCGTCAAAACGGAGTTTCAACTACACAATCTGTCGGAGCAGCCCGTCCGGATCGAGAGCATCACCACCTCTTGTGGATGCACGACGGTCCCTGAGATAACCACGCGGACACTACTGCCGCGCTCTTTCCTCAAGCTACCCGTCTCTCTGCAAACAAGCTCGCAGCGCGTGATCGGTCAGCAAGTATACATCTTCTTGTCTTCGGAAACCGATCCCGAAAAGAAAGCCATGGCGACCCCTATCACGTTGTACCTTTACGCTTGGCAGCCGCAATGCATGGAGGTATCGCCGGGACGCATCGACTTCGGCCCCATTTCTCGATCGAAGACTGCGGAATCGGTGATTCGATTGACCGAATCGCCCGTAGACCGCTTTCAGTTGCGAGAATGCGATTTTGCCGGCCTGCCGATCCGCGAAGCCGTTGAGAAAAGCGAACACGAGGGACTTACGACTTATCTTGTGCGCCTTCGCCTGGATCCCGCCGAATTGCGAACCGGCGAGCATTCGGCGACGATCCGAATTAAAACGAGCAGCCGGTTCCGTCCCGTGGTCCAAGTCCCGGTCCATTTCACAGTCGCGTCCGAGATCAAAGCGCGGCCGGCTGTCGTTGAATGTGCTCCTCCTTCAAAGAAAACAGTTCTCGCACCGATCGCGGTGACGCTGAATCATCAAGACGGAAAACCGTTACGCCTGAGCGTGCTCGAAGCGCCGGATGGCGTTCGTGCCGTGGTTGAGAAGCAGGGCGCTCAGTCCATCGTAAAGATATCCGTAGTTCCGGAGGACGAGAGTAAGACCGGTGTTGTCAAGCTGCGCGCTTCATGGGACGGTGGAGAAGAGGTTGTGGAGATACCATACTATTATTTTCCCGCTCCTTGAATATAACTTTCGCTTGGCTCCGAGTTTGTGCGAACTCGGAGTCAACGCAATAGGAAGGAGGATTTAAGCTTATGATGATTCCTAATTCTTGTCAAAGGCTATTTTTCTGGTCTGTCTCCGCTTGTGTTGGTGCGGGTATCGTAGTGTTGATTCTATTCGGCAATCGTATGATCTTGGCAGCCGACGACAAAAATGTAGAACAAATCAAAGGCGATGAGCGAATCGCGGTCCTCCGTTTTCTCGCCGCCCATAATGAGGCGAATTACCGCAAAATTGAAACTTGGCGTGGCAAATATCACTTCATTGATCGTTTTCCAGAAAAGATACAGCTTGCATCGAAACAAAAGAAGCCGCCTCAACAATTTGAAGAGCGTGACGTAATTGCCATTCGTGAAGGGACGGTAGAATTCGCTCTGGACATAGCTGCGGACAAACTTTGGAGCGAATACCAAGAAGATGGGTCAAAGGCGCGTTTCCTGACACTCGACGGCAAAGAGAAGATAACGCCGCTCAAATACGCTCCCGCTGATGAGAAACAAATCTTGACGGCTGATCGATTGACTAAGTTGCGTGCGGATATTAAGTTTGGCCCTCTCCCAGAATACTCAGATGATCCTCATCACATGCGGAAGACGTCGAGTAGACTCGCGCAGCAGGACAATTATCGAGTACACGAACGCATAAGTGATCTAGTCATGAGGCTAGACCCAAGGCGTTTTTATTCAACGAACAACGCATATCCGGTCTACAAAGAATTAAGCAATTTTGCTGACGCTCTCATGGGCGGCTATGGCGTTGAGGAGCGCGAGCGAGTCTCACGTGTATTGGAGATAGACAAAGACGGCGCCCCTGGCGCGCGTGAATACAAGGTTACGATGCGGTTCTTTACCAGGCGCCCTGAGGACGAACAGGGTTTGCAAACAGAGATTATCCGATTCAGAGAGCAGAACGATTTTCTTCCTATTGAACAGACATATTACGCTAAGGAAGGGGGAAAGATCCATCAACACCGTTCCTGGATTTATCAACGCACGAACGGCGTCTTTATTCCCAAGGAGTTTCACATCACCATCTATTCTTTAGGCTCGGATACGTTAACGTTGGATCGACACCTCCGCTTTGTCGAGGGAGTATTAAATGAGCCGTTATCCGCAAATACGTTTGCTTTGGATCACTTGGGATTAGAGAGAGGGGATCGTCTTGAAGACAAGGTCGAAAAAAAACTTTATGTATCTGATGGGAATAAACTCTTGCCAGCGGAGCAATTCACGGCCGATACCAAACAGCCGACTCGGAATCACTCTTCTCGATGGTTTGTGTGGCTCAACGTCGGCCTTTTATCCGCTGTCTTGTCGTTCTGGATCGCTCGATGGTATCTCCGTTTCCGAAAGCTCCGGGGAGGTTCGTGAGCTATATTGTTCTTTCTTCATTTTTAGGGTGCCAGCGTTAGGAACGTATCTTTGCGCTTACAAGGACACGGCGAGTTTGCAAATCGCTAAAAGTCCTTTGATCCTTGCGTGCTCTCCAGTATCACTGGCCGTCTTTTAAGGAGGCAATTTTTATGAGAAGAAAATGGCTAATTGGCACGATGTTACTCATCGTGGTCTTGGAGACGTGGGCGATGTCGTTGGCAACGGCTCAATACACATGCTCACCCGACAAAAGATGTTCCACAACAAACAACCAAACACAATGCTGGAACTCTTGCAGTGGTGTCGGATGGACGAATTGCACCAAACTCGTGAACAAGATTTACACCGGACAACCGACTCAGGATCTTGAGACACCTGGACCTTGCAAGGATGCCACCCCTACCTGGATTGATTGCTATACCAAATACACCTGTAGCTTGGTGACGAACAGTAGTATGAGGTGCCAATGGGATTACAACGACTTCTACTGTGAGTATCCAGGTGCCATGCCATCAGATTCATGTTCGAGTTGTAATCCTCCCCAGGGCGGAACTATCCAGCAGGTACAGACGTATACCTGCTCCAATTGCGGTGGGTAGTCAGGGCCGACGCATTAAAAATCCATAAGTCCTTGCCAAACAAGAAGTTGCGACATTGACTACTTTACGGGTCTGTATCCGCTAGTCATTATCTAGTAAGGACTTATGACTTTGGTGCGTTCGCCCTGGGACGGCGGCGAAGAGATCGTGGAGATACCGTATTACTATTTTCCCGCTCCCTGAACCAAGCCCTGGCACAGTCCCAGAGTGTATGCGTGTTCGAGAGTCGCAATACGAAAGGAAAAACGAAAATGACTGCGATGTTTGATTCTTGCCGAAAGGTTCTTTGTCAGTCCGGTGTCGCTTGCCTTAGTGTGGTTGCGGTATGGCTGCTGCTCTCCGAGGGTCGTGCAGTCGAAACGGACAACGATAAAAACGTGGAGCAAATCAAGGGTGACGATCGCATCGCGGTACTCCGTTTTCTCGCCGCGCATAACGAGGCGAATTATCGCAAAATTCAAACCTGGCGTGGCAAATATCACTTCGTAGAGCGCTTTCCATACAAGATGTCTCTCCCAGCGAAAGATGCGAAGTCGCCTCCACTCACGCGCGACGTCCTAATGATTCGTGAAGGGACGGCAGAATTTGTCCTCGACATGGCTGCGGACAAGCTGTGGAGCGACTGCCAAGAAGACCCATCCAAAACGCGATTTCTTTCACTCGATGGCAAAGAAGAGTTCAAACCGTCTCATCCTTTCCCGTTTAAGAAGAAGGAAATCTTGACGGCCGATCGGTGGACACAACTCTCCGACGTGCCGTATGGACCTTTGCCTGAGCACCCGGAAGATCCACATCGCGTGCGACAGACATCGAGTCGGCTCGCCCGCCGGGATGTTCTCCAGCCAAACGAACGCTTCCGAGACCCGACCGATCGGCTGGATCCGCGGCGTTTTTACTCGACAGGAACCGTTCTGGTTTGGGAAAGCTTGGGCCATTATAGTATTCGTGCCTTAACGGGAGAGGATGGTGAAGAAGTGCGCGCGTGGGTTTCCCGGACATTAGAAATTTCCAAGAGCGGCCCTCCTGGCGTACGCGAATACAAGATCACGAAGCGATTAAGGGAATCCGGGCGTCCTGTGGATGAAAAAGAGACGGCAATGACAATTACTCGGTTTGCGGAAAAGGACCAATATCTTCCTATCGAACATAAGTTTCTCAGTAAAGAGGGCATGCTTCATCAATACCGTTCCTGGATTTATCAACGCATCAACGACATTCTCATTCCCAAGGAATTTCACATAACTTTTAATGAAACCAGTAACGGCAAATTAATATCGGATCGCCATCTTCGATTCATTGACGGGGTGCTCAACGAACCGCTGCCCGACGAGGACGCTTTTTCCATTGATCGTTTGGGATTGACGAAGGGAGAACGCCTTGAAGACAAGGTCGAAAACCGCCTTTACGTATCGGATGGAAACAAGCTGGTGCCGGCCTCCGAATACTCCGCTACTGCTCGGAGCAAGCACTCGAACAAGAGTTGGCTACTTGCTATAGGCAGCGGTTTTCTCTTGATCGCCTTGGCCATCTTTTGGGTACGACGACGTTTGCGCTCGCCAAAATCTAGGGAAGGAACATGACTCGCGTTGCTCTTTCCTATATATACAGTGAAGTTCATCGACCGCCCAGCGGTCGGCCTAAAGATTTTCCACTATCCTCGGTCGCTCTTTTAAGGGGGCACACCTATGAAACGGCAATGGCAGATCAGCGCAGTATTCGGGACCGTGTTTGTGGCGGCATGGACCATAACCGATACGTTGGCCCAATACTCCTGTCCACCTGACAATCTCTGTAGCCAAAAGAGTACTTATTGTCCAGATACGTGCCCTGGTGCCGATGGTTGTGCAACAGGTAAGATTTACACGAACAATCCCCATTACAGCAAAGCTTACTCCGGAACCTGCAAGAACGCTAATGAATTTCCTGTAGCATGCTACTATGATACCTTTAACTGCACGAATATCCTACATGAAAATCAGGCGTGCGTACAAAATCAATGCCAGGGCCCCTATCCAGAAGGGACCTACTGCGGTAGTTGTAGTCAGCCTCCGTCATTGCCTCCACCAACTTCGATAGCATCGTGGGTCTGCACGAACTGTAGCGGTGGTTGAATTTGCTCGCACTCATTTGACGTACTTGACGCGATTCGGCCATCGGGCGGAGGAACACCGAAACAAGTGACAGAAAGAAACAAGTGCCATGCTGGAATTAGACGATCTGGGATTACGGACGTTGAACGCCACCGTCCAGGAACGGCTATATCAAAGAGTTAGATAGTACTGTAGTTGTTTTCGCGAGCCGCTCTCTCTCGTGCTTGTGGTCTGCGTCTCACCATACTGGTATATCAGGGGAGGCGACTCCACGACGCCGTATCAGGCGTTGCCGACCCGAGAGAGCGCCAAACTTTTTCTCAGAGTTTGTCTAAAAAGGGCGATTCCGTTATTTTTGTGGCATAAGCAGGACACTCTACCCGACCGACCTAACGGACGACCATTAGACCTTCTTCCCGATAGCAGCTGGAGGTCACAAAGCATCTGCATGGTTGTTCACCGAGGCTCCCTGATCGAGGCGACTATGATACTCCGGCTCTCCCGCCTGCGCGGCTTTCCCTCCATCTTCCGCAACCTGACCGGAATTACCCTGACTGTCTTCGACCGGTTGCTCCAACAACTACGCCCCACCTTCGACGCCCAACGCCGACACCGACTCCACCACCCCAACCGTCAACGCGCCCTCGTCGGCGGCGACACCTTCGACCTCGAAGTGGGACGACCCGTTCCTACTCACCCTCTTCTGGTTGCATCACTACCCCACCCAAGAATTCCTCGGCTACTTGTTCGGCGTCTCCGACTCCACCGCCAAGCGGGCCATGCGGCGCTTGCTGCGTTAGAGCGACAGGCGAGCGGCGGGGTTTATCCCCGCCGCCCAGGCAGACGGCGGGGGTAAACCCCGCCGCTCGCCTGTCGCTCGCCTAATAATCGCTTCCTGGGATGTCGCCGCCTGCGGCAGTGACCAAAGCTGCGAAGGTGCTGAGCGAGACACTGTTGCTGATAGTCCGTACCGAACCATCGCCGAAGGCCGCGTTGAGGACACCGGCGTGGAAGGCATACGGCGCACTGGTGCCTTCGGTGCCGAACGGCGGCGCGGCGTATGTGGCATAGTTGAAGCCGTTGGTGCAGCCGGCGCTGGCATGCGATTGCCGAATGACCAACTTCTGCCCCGTCTTCTGCTCATACTGGGGGATGAACTTCTCGTTCACATCGCGCCATAATTCGCGGGTCGGGTCGTAGGAGACGTTCAACAGCTCAACCTCATTCCGGTTCACCTGCCCACATCCCGTCCCAAGCAAAGGGCCTAAAACCAGAAAAATCCACAGAGCGAACACCAGCCGGTTTTCTTTTATCATGCGTATTCCTCTCTGTAAGGATTAATGAACCAAGCGTCGTCGCTTACGCTTTCGGCTCGCAAGGGTTTTGTCAATAAATTTAATCATATTAGTTATGTTAATCATGTTAGTAGATTATCGGTTGATGCTGCTTTGGCGTCAAGCAGATGAGCCTTACAAAGTTGTTAGGTTGGGGAGGCAGGACAGAGTCCGCGTGGGGCGATTATACTTCGCACGGAAGAAATCGACACAAGCCTGGCCCGCTGCTGGCGTTCCGGACTGGCGTCCAAATCCTTCCGCGCGGCGTATAGAAAGAAATGCACAATCAAATCGTCCACACGCCGCCGGCCCAGGTCAGGCCGCCGCCGAAGGCGATGAGCAACACCCGGTCGCCGGGGGCGGCGCGGCCGGTACGCATCGCTTCGTCCAGGGCAATCGGGATTGAGGCGGCGGAGGTGTTGCCGTAGCGGTCCAGGTTGACCATCAGCTTGTCGGCGGGAAAATTCAGATCGGCGAAAGCGGCGTCGATGATGCGCTGATTGACCTGGTGCGGGATCACCAGGTCAATGTCGGCCGGCGACAGATTGCACTGGGCCAAGCTCTCGCCGACCAGCTCGATGATGGTCCGCACGGCGAACTTGAACACTTCCCGACCATTCATGCGGAGGAAGTCAAATTCGTCGGTCGGTCTTGGTTCTGCCGGGGAAGAAACGGGAGGCCGCAGCCGGGCGCCATTGAGGCGGATGTAATCGGCGCGGCTGCCATCGGCGTACAGGCGGAACCAGTGCTCGCCGCGTCCCTGTCCATCGGCGGCGCCCACGACTACAGCGCCGGCGCCGTCGCCGAACAATACACACGTTGTCCGATCGCTAAAATCGACAATTCGGCTGAGCGTCTCGGCACCGACCACGAGAATGCGGCGGCAGGAGCCGGTGCGGATGAACTGGGCGGCGATGGACAGGCCATACAAAAAGCCGGTGCAGGCGGCATTGATATCGAAAGCGGGGATGGAGCGACATCCCAGGCCGGATTGAATCAGACAAGCGGCGGCCGGCACCATCATGTCGGGCGTGACTGTGGCGCAGATAATCATGTCCAGGTCGGTGGCGTCGAGCTGGGCCGCCTCCAGAGCGCGGCGAGCGGCAGCTAGACCGAGACTGGCCGAGGTCTCATGGGCTGCTGCGATGCGACGCTCGCCGATGCCGGTGCGCGAGCGAATCCATTCGTCCGAGGTGTCCAAACTGGCCGGGAAATCGCCGTTACGTAAAGATCGGGCGGGCAAGCTGCTGCCGGTGCCCAGCAGCATGACGCCGAAAGAGGTGCTCATGGATCACCTAGAGAATCAGTCTCTCACCCCCGCTGGGCGCTCAACGCCCCAAACGGTCTTGTCTCTGTCTCCAATATACTAAGAATGGGCTGAGAAACAGGATACGGTCCTTTACAAAAAACAGCAAACGGCGCCTGCGTGCGTGCCGCGGATGCCGGTTGCGGAAGAGCGGTAAAACGTGTCAATTGTTTAGCCGCGCGCCGCAGGCGAGGGCAGCCGCGCTCGCCGCAGGCGCGCGACTAAACGGAATCCTTATACCTTATACCTTGGCCGGCACCTCGAAGCCTTTGCGGTATTCGCGCGTCAGCAGGGCGTTGGCTTCCCTGTCGCCGAGGAAGATCTCCTTGGCCGGATCTACGGCCAGCTTGCGGCCGATGCGGCACTTGACCGTGCTGAGGTCGATCTTGTTGTCCTTGAGGTGCTGTTCCATGCGCTCGAAGGTTTCACCCGCGTCCTTGTCCTTGGCGAAGGCTTGCGGTGTCTGACCGAATGGCTGCTCCTCGCCGAGGCGATAGCTGATATTGCCCAGATGGCACAGGGCGCTGGAGAGGTGGCCTTCGAGAATGTCGGCATTGAGATCTTCGACGCGACGGCTGCGCACCGCCTTGATGAAATTGGCGTAATGATCTTCGCCGCCCTGGAACTTTCGGATGACCTCACCCTTGGGTGTGAAAGCCGTGGCCTCTCGGTAGCTGGTGCAGACCATGTAACCGTCGGTGCCGTACCAGATGTTACCGATCTTGGCGCCCAGCAGGTTCCCGGTCGGCAAGCCGCGCACCTCGAAGATCAGTTCGCAGTCGCCGTAGTCGAAGACGCAAATCTGGGTGTTGGCGGTCTGGCCGTCATCGAAGTAGCCGAAACGGCCGCCGATGCTGACGACGCTTTTGGCCAGCTCGTTTTTGTTCAGCCCCCAGCGGGCCTTGTCCATCTCGTGAATGCCTTGGTTGCCTAAATCGCCGTTGCCGGTGTTCCAGACCCAGTGCCAATCGTAGTGCAGCCGCTTACGCATCAGGGGTTCCACTGGGGCTGGCCCACACCAGAGATCGTAATTTACTGTTTTGGGGATCGGCTGCGGTCCGTCTACTTTACCGATGGAAGGACGGAGCTTGTAGCACAGACCGCGCGCCAGGCGGATCTTGCCCAGTTTGCCTTCGTGCAGGAAGGCCATTGCTTCCTTAAGGCCGCTGCTACTGCGGCTTTGCGTACCGGCCTGACAAATGCGGTTGGTTTTGCGGGCCACTTCGACGATGCGGCGGCCTTCGCTGACATTGTGGCTGACCGGCTTCTCGACGTACACGTCCTTGCCGTTTTGCATGGCCCAAATAGCGGCTAGGGCGTGCCAGTGGTTGGGGGTAGCGATGGTGACGATGTCGATGTCCTTGTCTTCGACAACCTTACGGATGTCTTGCTCGAAACGGGGTAGCTTTTCCTGCTGCCTTTCCGCGAGCTTCATGGCGCCGCCGATGACAGCGGAATCGGCGTCGCAGATGACGGTGACGAGGCAGTTGTGTTTGCCGGCTAATCCTTTAATGTGGTCCTTGCCGCGTCCGTTGACGCCGATGACGGCGACGCGCAGTTGATCGTTGACTTGGCCTTTTTTGGCGACGGCCCTTTCTGCCGCCAAGGATTCCGAGCCAATGCCGGCACCAGCTAAGGCAGCCAGGATAGCGGAATCGTGCAAGAAATCACGCCGATTGATCGCTCGCATGAGATCTTCTCCTTGTGGGAACGTAAGGGTGGGTGGATACTTCTCACAATGTATCCATTTGGGGGGGCATTGGTCAATCTACTTGTTACCTAACCGACCCGATGGGGACGAGCAGGGTTGCCTTCGCGTCAGAACCCACCCACCCGAAGCGCTAGCGGGGCAATCTTCATCTCCTCCCTCACTGACCTACTCTCTTACGGTCGCAGTTCCGTTTTCTCCGCTAGCTGCGCTTCTAACACTTCGAGGGGATGGCGTGCGGGACGACGCGCCAGGTCCTTGATTTGATGGCGGCAAGAGGTTCCTGGCGCGACCACTAAGGCTTCGGGTGCTTTCGCCAGGGCGGGCAGCAGGGCGAGGTTAGCGATTTGCACGCTCAGCTCATAATGTTCGCGCTCGAAGCCGAAGGAGCCGGCCATGCCGCAGCAACCGCTGTCCAGCACAGTCACGTCCAGCTGGGGAATCAGCCGCAGGGCGGCGGCGGTGCCACCGGCGCCAAGCAAGGCCTTCTGATGGCAGTGACCGTGCAGCAGGCATTGTTGCGGCAGCGGCCGAAGGGGCAGCTTACAACGTTCGTTATGGATCTGCTCTACGAGCCAATTGTCCGCCAAGCGCGCAGCGGCGGCGATGGCCTTGGTCTGGGCCCCTGGCAATAATTCGGTCCACTCATCCACCAAGGTCAACAGACAGCTAGGTTCCAATCCCAACAGCGGCGTCCCTTGGGCCAATCGCTGGGCTAAAGGGCCGGCCTGTTCTTGCACCAAGGTGCGCGCCAGGTCCAGGAAGCCTTTGCTAATCATGGGCCGACCGCAACAACTCAGGTCGGCCAGTTCGACGGTATAACCGGCGCGTTCGAGAACGCGCACAGCGGCGCGGCCGATGTCCGGCTCGTTATAGGTGGTGAAACAATCGGCGAGCAGCAACACTCGGCCGTTCCGGCCCGCTGCGGCGTCGGCAGGGTGGTGAGCGAACCAACGGCGGAAATGCCAACGATGGAGCGGCGGCAAACTACGCCGCCGATCGATGCCTGCCCCTTTCTCCAGTAGCCAACGGAACCAACGCCGTGCTTGCAGGAAATTGACCAGAGGTGCCAGCGGAGCACCGAGCCGATTCAAGCGGTGGATATCGGCCAGGAGTCGGTGCGAAAGCGGACGAGAGCGGTGTCGATAGTAGAAGTTGAGAAACTCGGCCTTGTGCTTGGCGACATCCACATTGCTGGGACATTCGGCTTTGCAGCCCTTGCACATCAGGCACAGATCGAGCACCTCGTAGACTTCACGGCTGTTTTCCAGAGGTTGCCGGCCGGCCAACGCCAAACGCAAGACATTGGCTCGGCCGCGCGTCGTGTCCTTCTCGTCACGGGTGGCCCGATAGGAGGGACACATGGTTCCGCCCTGTAATTTGCGGCAAGCGCCGTTGCCGTTGCACAACTCGATGGAACGCAGGAAGCCTTCTTGCCGGCTGTAATCGAAAACGGTGGGCGGCTCCAGCGGATCATAGGGCGGCCCATAACGCAAATTGTCGGTCATCGGCGGAGCATGGACAATGCGTCCGGGATTGAGCAGCGAGTGGGGATCGAACGCTTGTTTGATACGGCAAAATGCTCGATAGAGCACAGGCCCGAACATCTTCTCGTTCCATTCGCTGCGGGCCAGGCCGTCGCCATGCTCGCCGCTGAGAGAGCCACCATACTCCAAGACCAGGTCGGTGACTTCCTCGGTGATACGGCGCATGCGGGCCACGTCGGTCGGATCTTTCAGGTTCAACACCGGACGAATGTGCAAACAACCGACGCTGGCATGACCGTAAAAAGCGCCGTCGGTGCCATGCTTTTGCAGCAGCGCCCGAAAGCGCGCCACGAACTCGGGCAGATAGCGCGGTTCGACTGCTGGGTCTTCGATAAACGTAACAGGCTTGCGATCGCCGGTCATACTGTACAAGAGCGGCATAGCAGCGCGGCGCAGGTTCCACAGCGGTTCCCGCAGCGACGGATCGATGGCTGGCACCGCGGTTATCAATCCGTTTACGCCCTGCAAGCGCTGCTGCAAACGCTCGACACGGTCGGCGACCTCAGTTGGATCATCGCTGCTGAATTCGACCATGAGGACGGCCTGCGGCTGGCCCTGGATGGCCTTCATGGTGTCGCGCAGCGCCAGGTTTTGGGCCGTCAATTGCAAGAGCAGATGATCCATCAATTCCACGGCGGACGGTTTCATTTCCAAGCAGGCGGCCACCGCGTCCATAGCGGCGCTGAGGGTGGCAAACTGCGGCACCAACAGGCCGCGTGCCTTGGGACGGGGCACCAAACCTAGCTCCGCCTCCGTGACAAAGGCCAACGTGCCCTCACTGCCGACGATTAACTGATGCAACCCCACAAGAGGGGCTTGCTGGTCTCCTGTAGCATTTAATCCTGCCGAGAGCACATCGAGATTGTAGCCGCTGACGCGGCGCAGGATGCGGGGGAAACGGCGTCCGATTTCCTCGCGTTCCTGTTGCACGATGGTCCGCACCTGCTGATAAATACTACCTTCCAGGCCGCGCGCTTCGCCGCGGCGCCTCCACTCCTCGGCACGGAGAGGACCGAAGCTGGCCCGGCTGCCATCGGCCAAGACCACGTTGAGCCGGCGGACATGATCGATCGTCTTGCCATACACGATCGAGCGCGCCCCGGCAGAGTTGTTGCCAATCATCCCGCCGAGGTTGGCTCGGCTGGCGGTGGCCACATCGGGGCCAAACTGCAAACCATGCGGAGCGAGCGCGCTATTAAGCGTATCGAGGACCACGCCCGGCTGGACGCGGACCACACGAGCAGCGGCATCCATATCGAGGATGGCGTTGAGATATTTGCTGCAATCCACGACGATGCCCGGGCCGATTGATTGGCCGGACAGACTGGTCCCACCGCCGCGCGCCGTGATCGGCACCTGGGCCTCGGCTGCGATCTGCGCCGTGGCCACGATGTCCTCGACGCTTTTGGGGATGACGACGCCAAGCGGTTCCATCCGATAGATGCTGGCGTCGGTGCTATACAAGTGGCGCGAAGCCGCGTCAAAGCGCACTTCCCCGGCCAAATGCTTGCGCAGATGCCGAGCAAGGTGGTCGCGCTGAAGCTCGGTAAAAGGGTTCATGATAAGGCCGATCGGTCCTCCTTAGGACGTTTGCAGCAGTTCTTGCCAAGAAGATACCTCCAACAACCGTTCTCCCATACGTTCCAGACGTTCGAGGTCCGTGATGCTCTCCAGCGCCGCGCGCACGTTCTCGTCATCTTTACCAAATCGTTTACGACCTTGACGGAGCAAGAACTTGCGAGCTTCTTTGACCTCGCCTTTCGCCTCGCCCTGTTCGAGGATGTACAGATACGTATCGGATTCCATCATGGCACTTTCTCCTTGAAACCACTGAAAAGTTAGAGTGCGAGGAAATCGCAAGCCGGTCAATAAAAAAGCCGCCGTCACCAGTTTGGCTGCTTCCAACGGCGACGCTTCGGCATGAATCCGTTCTCGCAACCGCTCAATCGCACCGGGCATTACTTCTTCCGGGGTCGCTCCTTCGGGCACTTGTCCCAAAGGAGCCAACGGCAACGTCCCCAGGCCGCCTTGCAGCAGGACCTGGATGGGCACCTCCCATAAGCGGAGAAGCTCGAAACGGAACACCAGGCCGCCGCGGCCTGGACGTCCTTCGTAACTTACCGTGCCGGTCAAATCGGAACGATCTGCCCGTGAGTGCAGCAAGATTACGATGCTATGCACCGGCAGTTCGTAGTGATCGAACAACAGAGTATTATACATCAGCACGCGGCGCGGTAGGCGCGCATCGGCGCCGCTCTGGAAATCGACATGAAGAAGATGTTCCCCCAGACGTAAAACGATGTCAGCAAATGCGGACACGGTGGACAGATCGGGCGTGAGGACCTGGATAGGATCAGCAGCCGACTCGCCGAGAACGGCGAGCCAGTCGGCCAGATGGTTCTTTACCAAATCCTTGAGTGTCGCATCAAAAGGCAAGGGCATGCGCAGTCTCTCTTTGCACAGGCGGCTTCGTCCAACGGCATGATATGGCCCCGAGGATCGGCTGTCGCGTGGTTCGCCGAAGGACAAGGAGATAGAATAATGGTGAGGAACGCTGCGGATGTCATGATTCTGTTCGTCTACGGTACCCTGATGCGGGGCGGCGTGCGGCATCATCTGTTAGCGGGCCAGCGCTTTCTCAGTGAAGCCCGCACGTGTCCTCGTTATGCCCTGTTCGATCTCGGCGCTTATCCGGGCCTGGTCCATTCCGAATCGGAGGGGCGCGCGATTCACGGCGAGCTGTACGCGATTGACACGCGCTTGCTTGCGCGACTCAATCGCATCGAAGGCGCTCCGAGCTTGTTTCGGCTTGAACCTGTCTGCATCGCGGATCATCCGGGCGAAGTCTTTGCCTACTTCTATCAGCAAAATACTCAGGGCTTGCCGCTCTGTGCGGAAGGTCGTTGGCAGAATAAGAAAGGCACACCATGACACATGAGGAAGCGTTTATCCAGGCGATGCGCGAGGCGCCCAACGACGATGCTCCACGCCTGATCTACGCCGATTGGTTGGAGGAGCATGGCCAGGCGGATCGCGCCGAATTCATCCGCGTGCAGTGCCGGCTAGCGCGCGGGACGGGGACAGCGTCGGAGCAGGCTGGGCTGCGGGCGCGAGCAGAGGGGTTGTTGCGGGAGCACTGGAATGAATGGGTTGGCCCGCTGCGCGCCCTTGTCGGGCCGTGGCGCGATCGCTACGGCGAACGCTGGCTGGGCGAAGAGTATCATCCCGAGGGTCTGCACCGTTTCCGGCGGGGTTTCGTAGACGCTCTGACTTTGGACGCGGCCAATTTCCTTCGGAACGTGACGCCGCTGAAACGCCTTGTTCCGCTCCGTGAATTGCGGCTGTGGGGAGCGGGAAGATGCGCCGACCGGCTGGCTGGGGAACCGTATTTGGCCAGCCTTTCGGTGTTGTCGTTCACCGATTATTACGATGCCCCCCTAACGGCCAGCGACGCGGCGGCACTGGCCGACTCTCCTTACTTGCACGGCCTCTCTGCACTCTATCTAGGACGCAATTCCCTCGGCGATGACGGCGTGGAAGCCCTGGCGCGAGCGCCGTGGCTTGAGCATGTGCATGTCTTGGATTTGTCGGACAACGGGCTTTCCGATCGGGCGCTGCACGCCCTGGCCGACTCCCCTTATGTGGTCAACCTGCGGAAGCTCTTCCTGCAAAACAATTATTTCTCTTCGGCTGGCATCGCCGTTTTGCGGTCCTCTCTCCATCTTCGCTTCCTCACCCATCTGGAACACGGTCCTGTTATTCAACACGGTCCTGTTTCTTCGAGGAACGTCTTCCTGTTAGGGGAAAGCGAACGTCCATGAGGCCCCAAAAGGCTTCTCTGCAAACGATCCGCACAACGCCGGATGAGGACACGCTGCGTTTGCTCTACACGAAGTCCTTAATCCTAACGGCAAATCCTGACGTGTCGAATCGTCGCCCACCAGATGTGCAAGACCCCTTCCCACATCTGATCCCATTGCTCTGCGCCTGTTCGCTTGCGGAGAGCCTGCACGTCCGGCCGTAACGACAGCATGACAGCTTTCTCATCTGCTCCTCCTCTTCGCTTTTTCGTTCGCTCTAATTTACCTCCTCGTTGTAAAGGGTGTACATACCACGGTCTCGAAGTGTCCTCGAAGACCGCTTGACCATGAACCCGTGACCCGCCGCCCTGATCCTGCTAAGAAGAAGGGAAGAAACCCGCGGATCGGGCCATGCCCCCAGTAGGAAGGATTGTTTCGTCATGACCGAACCATCGTGCTATTTTCTGACCACAGCCATCGATTACCCCAACAGCCGGCCGCATATCGGCACCGCCTTCGAAAAGCTCGGCGCGGACGTACAGGCGCGCTATCGCCGCATGGAGGGCTACGACGTGTTCTTCCTCATGGGCAACGACGAGAACACCGTCAAGGTCGCCAAGCGCGCCGCCGAGTTGGGCGTCGATCCGAAAGCCTATTGCGACGACATGGCCCGGCAGTTTCAGGAGGTCTGGCGCGCCCTGGAGATCAGCTACGACGATTTCATCCAGACCAGTGAAGCCCGCCATCATGAAGGCTGCCGCAAGTTTATTCAGAAAGTTTACGACAACGGCTATATCTATAAGGGCACATACGAAGGCTGGTACTGCGAAGGTTGCGAGAGTTTCAAGACCGAGAAAGATCTCGATGAAAACCACTGTTGCCCCGATCACAAAATCGCGGCAGTGCGGCGCTCGGAACCGTGCCACTACTTTGCTCTGTCGCAGTTCCAGGATCGGCTTCTCCGCTTCTATGAGGAATACCCGGACTTCATCCAACCGGAGAGCCGCCGCAATGAGATCCTGAACCTCGTGCAGACCGAGCTGCGCGATGTGAACATCACGCGCTGGGGCCAAAAATGGGGCATCCGCGTGCCGTTCGATCCGGAGTTCACTATCTGGGTCTGGTTCGACGCGCTGCTGAACTACATCACGGGCATCGGCTACGGCACGGATGAGGAACGTTTCCGCAAATGGTGGCCGGCCAACCTGCATATCATCGGCAAAGACATCACGCGCTTTCACTGCGCCTTATGGCCGGCCATGTGCATGGCTGCGGACATTGAGCCGCCCCTTTGCGTCTTTGGCCACGGCTTCGTCTATGCCAAGGGCGGACAGAAAATCAGCAAGACACTGGGCAACGTCGTGGAACCGATGGACCTCATCACCAAGTTCAGCGCCGAAGCGTTCCGCTTCTATTTCCTGCGCGAATGTCCGTTTCCCGGCGACGGCGAATTCAGCTGGGAGCGCTTTATTGAAGTGTGCAACGCCGACCTGGCCAACAACCTCGGCAACCTCTACAGCCGCGTTACCCGGTTGTTGGTCCAAAACTATGACTGTCACCTCGATGACACTGCCAGTTTGGAACCCGGTGAGTTCTTCACGGACACGGACATCGAAACCATCGTCAAGCAGGTGCAGGACCATGTCGAGGCGTGCCAGTATAACCAAGCCCTGCAACTGATCTGGCTGAAACTCCTCGACCCGGCCAATCAGTATCTCGACCGCACGGAGCCGTGGAAATTAGTCAAGACCGATAAAACAGCGGTCAAAAGTATTCTTTATGACATGGTGGAGCAGCTGCGCGGTGTGGCCATTTTGCTCAAGCCATTCGTGCCGCGCCTGGCAGAGACGATCTACACCAGCTTCAACTTCCCCCAGCCGTGGGACAGCGTCCGCTACGAAGACGTTTGGGTGCATCCCCGGCAAACCGAAGACCTGCGGCTGGTGGCAAAATTGGAGAACGGCAAAGTGAAACCACTCTTCATGCGGATCGTGTGACGACTGGATAACCGCGAATCCGCGAGATACCATGAAGGCAGAGATCAAAGGCCCTTCTCGTAGTGAGGAGGGCGACTCATGGCATTCTCAGGCCGTACATGGTTGCTTGTGAGCAGCGCAATCGTTTGCGTTTCTGCCACGGCGCAAGCGGGCATCCCTCCATTACCCGGACGGACCTCACCCGGATGCGGGTGCAGACCATCTCCTTTTTCTTTCATGATGGGGCTGCTGCTCTCCTCATCGTCGAAGGTGCGGAACTGGTTTTGTGGACCAAACCAACCGACCTGCCTTTCGATCGAAAGCGGCCGCTGCCGGCCCTTGGCTGGTCCTTTCGGCAGGACTTTCGGGCTGCGCTGGCAGACGGCTCCATTCGAATAATCAACCGGCAGCTGAGTGAGGGCGCCTTGCGGGCAGCGATCACTCGCAACGGCGGCGAAACTCTAGGGCCGGATTGGTAATGAGCGGCTCCATAGCGCGGGACACAATTCTTACGCCGCAGGAGCGACCGGAGTGGTCCGACGACGCACGCGCATAAGCAATCGATAGATCGCCCAGATCACCAGCGCCCACGGCAGCAGGACGCACAGACCGAGAATCAGTATCCGCAAACTCCACAATAAGACCGTGAAGCTATCCGAAAGTCCACGGCGTACGCTCAGTCCGATACCGCTGTCGCTGGGCACGATTAGCTCCGCATTCGACAGCGTTACATCAAGACGAGCAACGCCCAGCGGGCCATCAGGGACTTCCGGGTGCTTGACAGTCTGCTGCACCCGTACAATTCCAGCTGATTTCAGCGCGTCGAGTAAATCGCGGACTTCCGCCATCGGTATATCGTAAATCAGCTTGCCGGTGATACGCCCGTTGCGCTCGCGGGAAATGTTTGCTTCCACGGTGCGGCCCTCGTGCTTGCCGGCCAGCGCCGACAGCATCGCCGTTGTCTGGTCCACGTCGGCCACCTCGATGCCAAACTTGTAGGTCTCACGCGGCGGGATGGTCGCTTGATTGAGGAATGTCACCTGCCAGCGCACTTTACTATCAACCACATTTTCGGCATCGGCGGCCCGGCTCACTTTGCGCGTGTAGACGGCGCCCGCCTTGAGCAAAGCGGCACGGACAGCGTCTTCATCGGTGCGGCGGACCTCGAAATCGAGTGTCGCCGTAACGTTACGGCGGTCCTGTTCGTTGAGCTGGGCGTTGCGGACGCGGCCCTTGGCTTTAAGGACTGTTTCCTGCACCTGGCGATAGCTGGCCGCCACATCGGTGCAGGCTAGTTGCAGCTCGTCGGTCTCGCGCGCCGTCGTCGCTTCCAAGGTCCACAGCTTTACGTGGAAGCCGCGTTTCTTGCGCGTGGTCTCAACGTTCGTGGTCTCGCGTACTTGCAAGGCCATCACTTCGCCGGCGCTTTTAAGATCCTCGAGCACAGCGTCGGCCAGCGTCGTTTTCACCTCGAATTGCAGGTCGCCCTGCGTCTGGGCGCCAGGCACGCGGGTGAGATTGGACGACAGGACGCGGCCCGCCGCCTTATCCACGCGCGCCAAGAGCGTTTTCATGGCCGTCTCGACATCAACACAGGCCAAGCTGAGAAAGAGGGTCTCGCGCGGCGGAACGTTGGTCAGGTTGTAGAAATGAACATGAAAGCGCGTATCAGCGCGTTTGACTTTGGTCCCCCCCTCACCCTCCCCAATGATGGGGGAGGAGGAAGAGGAGGGGGCGCCGCCTTGTGTTTCTTCCAAGCGTGAGATGTCGAAGCGAGCCACGGTGCCGAGTTGCTTCAAGCGATCGCGCAGCGGTCCTGCCGCATCCGGTGACACTTCGAAATCCAACAGGGCGCTGAACTGACCCTGCGATGGCTGCTTCAATTCTGCACGGGTGATGCGTCCCTTGGCCTCGCGCACCGCTTTCTGGGCCGCTTGCAGCGCCTGGTCCACTTCCTCGACCTCGATGCCCATTTGCACCTGTTCGCGCTCGATAACAGCGAAGGGAGCAGTGATTTCCTTCTCGTACAAGTGGATGGTCAGCGTGCTGAGGGCGACCTGGTTGGCGTAATAGCGCAGCTCGCCCTCGATCTTTTCGATGCGGGTGCGCCAGTTGCCCAGCTCCTTCTCGGCAGCGACCAGATCTTTGATTTCGCCCTTGCCGGTCTTGATGATTTGCAGCAGCCGTTCTTCCATAGCGCGCGCGGCCCTTAGCTCGCTTTCCAGGTCGGTATACTGTTTGGTGATGTCCAGGCTGCCGATACGTTGATTTTTCAGCTCGCCGTTTTTGCCGAGGTTGGTGCGCAGCTCCTGGATGAACTCATCGAGGTTTTCCGGCGGCACGCGGACGACGACAGTGCCGCGCACCTTGCCGTTGGCCAGCTTGTCGCTGTTGACGGTGGCGATGAAGCCGCCCTTGATGTTTTTGACCAGCCGCGTGATCGTGGCTACGGCAGCGTCGAATGATCCCACTTCGTATTCGAGTTCGCCAGTGCGGATGACTTTGCGTAGATTGGGCTGCGCCGGCGGTTTTTCTTCCGCCAGTCCGTTGCCTTCGCCCTTGGACAATCCTTTGCCATCAATCTTGGAGGCCGCAAGTTTCAAATCTTTATCTTGTTTTTGTTTCTCGTTTTGTTCGCCTGCTTCGCGCAACTTGTGGGATTGAAGACCATCTTGGTTGTGTCTTGCTGGGGCCTCCGACACATACGATTGACTCAGTACCTCTTCGGGTTGGAAGACATTGGATGGCAAGACGCCGCCGAGTTGGTTCCTTGGTCCTGACAGATCGTCCAGATCGTCCTTTTGTTTATCCACCAAAACTCCTGGGTCTTTCCGTGAGGGTGCCTCAAATGAAAAGTCCCTTCCGGTATGTTCTATCTCCGTTTTATCGAGGCGACCGAGCAGCCTTTGGCGCGATTCCTCGGCGAGGTCGGCCACGGCATTGCCTCCTGGTTTTCCCAGAACCAGGTTCTTATAGTCTGCTATGTCTCCCATGAAGATGGTTGAAGACCACGCTGCTTCTGGCGACGCCGATTTACCGGAAACGAGGATCTGGCTGGCCAGCGCGCCGGTGAGGCCGATCAACACCAGCGCGGCGGCAGCGCCAGCCAACCACGCCGGCACCGACAGACGTCGAGCGGGCGGCCCCGTCCGCAGGGTTTGAATGATGCGATCCTCCAGGACTGCGCTCGGCCGTGCTTCGACGAACAGGCCGGATAGTGCAGCGTCCAGCGCGTGAGCATCCGCCAAAGCGGTGGCGCAGGAAGTGCATTCGGCCGTGTGCTGTTCGAGGCGTTCGCGTTCGGCCGGCCCTAAACCGCCGGCCAGATAGGCGGCGAGGTTTTCCAAAATCCAAGTGTGGTCGGACATTACAACACCTCCTTCCGAGTGGGAGACGTAAGCCTCCTGAGAGTTGCGAAATTCAAGGGGAGCTTACGTCCCCCGCTCGCGGCGCAGTTCCTTCGGTAATCTCTCTTGCAACAGTTTCAAGCCGCGATGCAGCAAGCCACGCAGCGAGCCATTGGTTATGCCCATTTGCATCTGGATAGTTTCGTAATCGGCGCCGGTAAGGTAACGCAGCGTCAACGGCAAACGATATTCCTCTGGCAAAGAGCGAAGCACGGCCAACACCTGCGCCTGCAATTCGCGGCGGGCCAGCTGCTCATCGGGGGGCGGCGACCTGTCCTCGATGTGAGCCAACGCTGCGAGATCGGCCCGCGCAGAAGCGGCGCGTTTTTTACGAACCTCGCGGCGGAGGGAATCGATCAGCACGTTCTGGGCGATAGTTAAGAGCCAGCTGCGAAAGGCCCGCGGCTCGGCCAACTTGTGCAGGGAGCGGAAAGCGGTCAACAACGTCTCTTGCAGCAGATCTTCGGCGCGGTGGACATCGCCCGTCTCCAAATAGAGGCGCGCAAACACCAACCGTGACGTGCGACGGACCAATTCCTCGAAGGCGGATCGATCGCCGTTCTGAGCGCTGCGCACCAGGGCTTGTTCGGGATCGCTCATCGTGTCTCCATAAAAAGAAGACGCGATAGCGTCTGCCGGCGCGCGCAAAAATACCAATTTTATTTTCCATAACCGCGCGCGGTCATGAGGTTGGCGCGCAAAGCGATGGGAGGACAACGGCCCAGATCTTCGCGGACTGGCGTGGGAACGTGCGTGGCGCGGAGGACCAGCAAGCGCTGTAGGATGGGATGATCTTCTTCACGGGTCAGGAAGAATTGCTCGCCCAAGGTGTCTCCGTTTTCCACCAGGGCGCCGAGGACGGCATACTCATTGGGCACAAGGGTCAGCGTCCAGCCTAGCCAGGAGTAGACCTCTTCTGCTTGCTGTTCCTGACGGTCCCAGCGGAACACCCCATTAGCATCGCGGGTCGGCACGAAGGCGGCTTCCATCTCGCCGTGCTTAAGGCGCGGCGTGAAGCGCAAGCAGATACGGCCCTCGCCGGCCAACGAGGGCACGACCTCCAGCTCGCATTGCGCTTTATCGAACGTAAGAGCTGTCACCCGGTCGTCGCGGAAGAGACGATAATGACACTGCGGCCAAGGCGGGCCGCACGGCAGGAACGTGGCGTGGCCGGCGTGCAGCTGAATCCGCCGCGTTTGGCAGCTGCGCTCCGAAGTCAACAGATCATGCAGTTTGGACGGCAACAGGTTGCCGATCTGGCCGACGCGAAAACCGTTCTTCTCCAGCGCCGTCTTGCGCTCTAGGCTGACGGTAGGCTCATTCTCGATGTGGACGACTTCCTCGTCAGCCTCTTTCCAGAACTCGTGATTGAGGAAAGCATCGCCATACGGCCGCTCGAGAACGGCGACATCGAGATAGACAACGTCCTCACCGACTACACCGGCCAACGGCGGCCCCGAAGGGCGCACGGCAGCACGATCCTTGTTGCCGAAGAAGCATCCCCCCAGCGCTCCAGCCGCCAGAGCAATCAGTACAGCTAACCAACGCCGCATATGGGCTTCCTTGCCGACGCTCGAGTAACTCGAAGGCGGGGGAAGATAACCAGCGGCTCCGGAGTTGTCAAGAGCAAACTTGGAGCGGCGCGAGCTTCGCTCTTGAACAACGGACATTTTACTCGTATTCTAGATGAACAATACCTGTTCAGACGCCTTGCGTATGCGCCGGACAAGTCTCGCCGGTCACGGACGTATTTCCTGTAGCATCGCGGAGAACCTCTGGAGCCAATCGCTCGTGTTCTCCCTGGTCTTCCAACTTGGAGCGCTTGATACATGGCCAAGACACGTGGTGACTTCACCGATATCCTGGTCCGCAAAGGCATTCTCAGCCCCGACCAACTAGAGGAAGCCAAGGCCCTACAACAATCGGCCGGCATAAAGTTGCAGGACGCTCTCCTCAAGCTCGAATACGCCACGATGGAACAGATCATGACGGCCATCGCCGAGTTCCACGGGCTGCAATTCATCGACCTGACCGAAGTGACCATCCCCGCCGCCGTCGTCGAATTGGTACCCGAATCGGTGGCGCGCGAGAACGTCGTCCTCCCCCTTGCCCAAGACAACGGAGCGCTCAAGATCATCATGAGCGATCCCAGCGATTTCGATACGGTACAGAAACTTCAGTTCATCCTGAACAAAGATATACAGCCCGTCTTGGCGCCGCGCGAGCAGATCATCGAAGCCATCAACCGCCACTACGGCCAAACAGAAACCGAATCCGTCGACTCGATGCTTGCCGAGTTCACCGACACGGCCATCGACTTTACGGAAACCGAGGCGACGGCTTCGTCGATCTCCTTTGAAGAGAGCGACGCCCCGGTGGTCAAGCTCTGCAATCTTATCATTCAGGAAGCGGTCAGCCTGCGCGCCAGCGACATCCATATCGAACCGTTCGTCGATCGCGTGCGCATCCGTTATCGCATCGACGGCGTGTTGGTCGAGCGCGACAGTCCGCCGCGCCGTCTGCTGGCGCCGATGCTGTCGCGCCTCAAGATCATGGGCAACATCGACATTGCGGAGAAACGCCGACCGCAAGATGGGCGCATCAAAATGACCATCGGCGGCAAACATTACGATTTGCGTGTCAGTCTGTTGCCGACAAACATGGGCCAGAGCTGCGTCATGCGCATCCTTGATCGTAGTAGTATACAGGTGAGCATTAAGGATCTGGGTTTCGCAGAGGACGATTTCCGCCGTTTCCAGAACATCATCAAACGGCCCAATGGCATCTTCCTTGTAACCGGCCCGACTGGTTCGGGTAAGACCACCACCCTATACGCTGCCCTGAACGAGTTGAACCGACCTGATCGAAAGATCATTACCGCCGAGGATCCGGTGGAATATTACCTCCCTGGCGTCAATCAAGTCGAAGTCAAACATAACATCGGCCTTGATTTTGCGCGCATCATTCGCGCCATGCTGCGTCAAGCGCCGAACATCATTCTGGTAGGAGAAATCCGCGACCGTGAAACGGCGGAGATTGCTGTGCAAGCTTCTTTGACCGGACACTTGGTTTTCAGTACACTCCATACGAACGATGCGCCCAGTGCTATTACACGTTTGGTCGATATAGGCGTACAACCGTTCCTGGTCGCCTCTTCCGTCATTGCCATTATGGCTCAGCGGTTAGTGCGGGTTGTCTGCCCCAAATGCAAGGCTCCTGACCAGCCTTCCAACGCAGAAATCAAGGCGGCTGGCTTGACTCCAGAACAACTCAAGACGGCCACATTCATGCGCGGACGGGGTTGCAGTCATTGCAACCACACCGGCTACCGCGGGCGCATCGGCATCTTCGAAATGATGCGCATGAACTCGCTCATCCGCGAGATGACATTCAAGCGCGAACCGACCCAAGCTATCCGCCGCCAGGCCCGCCTGCACGGCATGCGGACGTTGCTGGAAGATGGTGTGAATAAAGCACTTGCAGGAAGGACTACTTTGGAGGAGGTCTTGGCTACCTGCCATCATGAGACCGCCCTGGAATAGCCAGGTGCCGTCCAGGCTGCGATCCTTCGGGAGGGAGAGGGCCATACGACTTCCGGAGGGCCGCAGCCCCGTTTGCTCCAGTTGCCAAACTTGCCTTTGCAGACCAGTTTGTAAAGCTCTGTTGCCCTCTGCCGTGGAAGCAGGTGCGCAACAGAATTTTTGCCGACGGCGTTTCCCCAACGGAGGTGGGAAACGAGAAAAGAAAAAAGGGCGAAAAAGATTTTTTTCGCTCCCCTGATTGATCCTTCCCCTTAGGCATGAGATAATGCGAAGTGAGGAGACCAGTCTGTCCTGCTCGTATCTCGAGCATCGTTCCTCAACGCCATTCGCCCAACGCCTGGGGTTGTGAAGGTGCCGTCTCGGTAGGAGATGGGGCTTCCGTTCTGCGCTCGCATTGGGGTCGGCCGAAGGTCCTGCCGTCGGCCGCGCGGGCGTGGACTGACCGCAGGTTTTCTTCATTGCGCGAGGAGAGCAAAGTGGCTGCCACCGGCACTCCGCTGATTGACAAACTGTTGACCACGGTCATCCAGCTTAAGGCCAGCGATCTGCACATCACCGTGGGCCAACCGCCGGTCATCCGGCATCATGGCCGGCTGCGCCGTCTGGACACCAAGTCGCTGGACAACGACGATACCACGGCTTTGATGAAAGCCATCACGCCCGATCGCTGCCAGCAAGAGTTGCAAGAAAAAGGCGGATCGGACTTCGCCATCGAATTCACCGACGGCGTTCGTTTCCGCGTCGCCGTCTTCAAACAGCGGGGCTGCATCGGCATGGTGTTGCGGCGCATCCCCAACCAATTCTTAACGTTTGAACAGATCGGCATGCCCGAAGCCATCAAGCGGCTTATCACTCGGCCGCGCGGCCTGCTGTTGGTCACCGGCCCGACCGGCTCCGGCAAGACCACCAGCTTGGCCAGCATGATGAATTTCCTCAACGAGAACTACGACCGCCACATGATCACGCTGGAAGACCCCATCGAATATTACCACCAGCACAAAAAATGCACCATTAACCAGCGCGAGATCGGCGTCGATGTTCCCGACTTCAAAGAAGGCATTCGCCGCGCCTTGCGTATGGACCCCGACGTTATCCTCGTCGGCGAAATGCGCGACCTGGCCACCATCCACGCTGCGATCGAAGCGGCGGAAACCGGCCACGTCGTCTTCGGCACCTTACACACCAGCGGCGCTGCCAGCACCATTAACCGTATTATCGACGTGTTTCCTAAAGAACAACAGGACCAGATCCGCACGCAGCTTTCTACCGCGTTGATCGGTGTCTTGTCGCAAACCCTGTTGCCGCGGAAGCCGGAAGGCTTGATCGCGGCCTACGAAATGATGGTAGTGACGCCAGCCATTCAGAACCTCATCCGCGAAAACAAGACCTATCGTATCGATTCCAGCATCCAAACCGGCCGAAAATACGGCATGTTCCTGCTCGACGAGAGCCTGTTCCGCCTGTGGAAAAACGGCTTGTGCGAAAAAGAAGAGGTGTTGATGCGGGCCTCGAAGCCGGCCGAATTGGCGGCCAAGATCGCCTTGGCCGAACGCGGCGAGGATGTTGAAGAAGAAGACGAAGAATACGACGAGGATCAGGACGATTATGACGACGACGAAGATGATGACGATGACGACACCTACCGTCGTCGCAACACCGGCATTCGTCGTCGGTGATCGTCATCGCAAACAACAGGTTGTTCTGTTTAGCCGCGAGCCGAAGGCGAGCGCGGGAGGGAGCGCTCGCCTACGGCTCCCGGCCCAAACCAAAAGTCCCCCCCCCCCCCCCCCCCCCCCCCCGGCCCCACCCAAAACCCCCCCCGCCCCCCCCCCCCCCCCCCCC
>Ga0078972_1003794_pt1 | contig 43915 bp, 48 predicted proteins | sample YelNatPaOPGAMG01_FD_67568 | JGI IMG/M metagenome (GOLD analysis project Ga0078972, IMG submission 67568) | Hot spring thermophilic microbial communities from Obsidian Pool, Yellowstone National Park, USA - OP-RAMG-01 (SPADES assembly) (version 2) | ecosystem: Environmental > Aquatic > Thermal...
ATTAATAACAAGTTGAGGAACTTCATAACAACTAACTTGTTTCGCTCTTCTCACTTCTGTTTCTTCAACACCATAAGCCACTTTAACAATAAGCAATGTAGAATTTACAAAAATCTTGTTTGTTGTAGCATCAGTAACATTAACGAGAAGTTTATAATTTCCTATGGAAGAAGGAGCTTTGAATTCACAAGCATAATTTCCATCAGTATCTGTTGTGGTATTACAAATCAAGTTTTGCTCTAAATAAATAGACACATTAGATAATTTTACTGCATTTCCGTCTTTTCTTTTAACGTTTCCATAAACTTTAACTCCATCTTCCCACCAATAATAACTCGCATTTAAGTTAACAGCAACAGTAGCATTTTGATAGACTAAAAATGTTGAGGGTAAGCTCTCGTTATAACCATTATCTGTATCTAAAACGCTACAATAGACAGTATAATTTCCCAAAGGAGAGTAGGGAGCAATATAGTCTCTATAAAAAGTGTTTCCAATTTGTGAAGCTGTCGCATTATCCCAATTTCCATCTGGATCCAAAATAGAAATGTTTACTTTTACTAAACAAGAAGAATAAGAAGAACAATCTTCTAAATCATAAGCATCACAAAGTATTTGAATACCATTTCCCGATTCAACTTCCGCTGGAGTAACATTAAACCTAGGTTTTGTAACATTTGGATTGTTATTCAAAATAGTTATGTTTATGCTTTTGGAGCTAGCAAGATAATTACCAGTAGAATTTGCATAAGCAGTTATGTTTTTCTTTCCTAGCAAGCCATCATCTAAAGGAATCGCCCATTGAATATCCTCTCCTTTACCAATGAAACTAGATTCATTATACCAGTAAACATCGTAAGATGCAGGATTACCGCAAGAGGAAGTAACTGTAGAGTTCAACCAAATTGTTTGCCCTCTATAGAAACTTTGTTCATTTGCAGGATAATCTATTGTGACGTTTAGATACTCAATTATAGCAACATTTTTCCAAGCTTCATTATTATTTTCATTCAATTCTTTTATTGAATTGTTTGGGTCGACTTTAACTGAAATGTTTGTTAGGCAACTAACAGTCCAATTACAAGATGTTTGAGCACTTGAATATGCTGGTATTGAAGGAATTATTTTTGAATCAAACAATATGCCATTTTCGTAGCAAGAAACATTAACGTTATAAGCTGTTGCATCTCCCAAATTCCAAACTGTTATGTTTATTGTTGCGTTGCTTCCAAAAATTAAAGGTGAAGGAAATTGGAATGAGGAAGAATTAACCATTAAATCGCTAAGTTTTTTACAGCAAAGCTTGTTTGGATAATAGTTACAATCAGCAACATGGGAATTTGCTGTTGAGTAAAGTGAAACCACACAAGTTTCATTTTCGAGGCAAGAGTTTTGTCTTATTGTACATTCTAATGGATAAGTGGAATAACCAGCACACAATTGCCAAAAATAATAGTTAGCTTGGGCTGCATGCGTGTTATTTTGTTGATAGAATGAAAGTATCGAAGAGGTAGAAGCGTTACAAGTTTGATTAATATAGGAAAAAATTTCATCACAGCAAACAGAATAACTGTAATAGCCACAAGCTCCAGCATGAGAATTTTGAGTAGAATAAATAGAAAATAGGCATGAGTAGCCAGAAGGGCAAGACTCAGAGAAAATACTACAGCTTAAGGAATTCGCTACAGAAAAAAGAAGAAGTAGCGAAAACAAAAAACTCAAAAATATTAAAGCTCTTCTCATTATCTATTTTGTTTTTCTTCCTTAAAACTGAGGTAATAGTCTTTTTTAAATGAGAAGTTAAACTTTCAAATGAGAGCAATTTGGAATGGCAATATAATTTTTGGTTTAGTTTCAATTCCAGTAAAGCTTTACTCAGCAACTCAACCAAGAACAATTTCTTTTAGCAATTTGCATTCAGTTTGTCATACAAAGTTAGAAAGCAAAAGATGGTGTCCTAAATGCCAAAAAGAAGTTCCTTGGAATGAAGTTGAAAAAGGATTTAAAATTTCAAAAGACCAATGGGTTATTTTAAGTAAAGAAGAAATTGAAAGAGTAAAATTAACAACAAGCAAAAACATAGAAATTGCTTATTTTGTTGATGCTTCTCAGATTGACCCAATCTTCTTCGAGAAAACTTATTATTTGGTGCCGACGGAAGCAGGCTTGAAACCTTATTCTCTTTTTGTTGAAGCTTTAAGAATTGCTAATAAAGCTGCAATAGGAAAAATGATTTTGAGGAATAAAGAATACGTTGTTGTTTTGAGAGCCTTCAAAAAAGGAATCGCTTTACATACCTTGTTCTATAAAGATGAAGTTAAAGATATTAATGAGCTCGAGGAAATAAAAAAGCTTGTTGTTGTTAGCAAAGAAGAGCTAGAGCTTGCAAAAATTCTGATTTCACAATTAACAAAAGAAGGTTTTTCTATAGAAGAGTTTAAAGATAGGTACACAGAAGCTTTAAAAGAGTTAATAAAAGCTAAGTTTGAGGGGAGAGAATTTAAGGTTGAGGAAGAAAAACAAAAAGAAGAGGGGAAAGGTCTTTTGGACGCCTTGAAAGAAAGTATAGAAGTTACAAAAAAGAAGAAGAAAGAAGAATAGAAAGATTCTTATTTTGAGAATACTATTTTTTTCATGAACAAAAAAGCGTTAATAGAAGCTGCATTTTTCGTTTCAAACAAACCTTTAAGCGCAAAATATTTGTCTAAGCTATTTTCCATTCCTGAGGAAGAAGTACAATCAATAATTGAAGAAATTTCAAGTGAATTAAAAAATGAAAACAGAGGAATAATGTTAATTCAAACTTTAGATGGTTATGAACTTGTTGTTAAGCCTGAATACAGAAGCTTTGTAGCTAAAGTTGCTCCATTTTCCGAACTTTCTGAAGGGGTAAAAAGAGCCTTGGCAATAATAATAGCTAAGCAGCCCGTAAAACAATCTACAATAGTGAAAATCCAAGGTAATAAAGCTTATGATTATTTGAAGATACTTGAGAAGAAAGGATTGATAAAAGCAGAAAAGTTTGGAAGGACAAGAATCATAAGCTTAACAAAAAATTTTGAAGAATATTTCGGAAAAAGTATCGAGGAGATAAAAAAAGAATTGCTTTCTAAAACTTAAACTAACATTCAAATAGTTTTTTTGCAAGTATTTTTCCTTCGTTTGTTAGTATATACCTTTTGCTCTCATGATCATAATTAACCAATTTCATTTCCTTTAATTTTTTTAATGGGCCGTACAACCTTTTAGGCAGTAATTTTTTTGGATAATATTTTTCTAATCTTTTCCATATTTGTTTGTGCTTTAAGCCATAGGACGATTCTTTCAAAATTCTAAGCCGGTGAACTCCATTTTTGTTTTAACTTCTCATATTCATTGCCAATTGGAGTTGGCCAGAATAGATAAACTATTATTGCAACTATTATAACAACTATTGGGATCAAAAGAAAATACCAGGGAAAACCAGATTTTGGTTCTCCAGCTATGACAAAAAGAGATAAAGAGTTTAAACTCGCTTCATAGTAAACATTATTGCTATCTTCTGCTATTTTTTTCGTTTGCTGTCTCACCCAATTATCGTTTTCAAATTTATATAAAGAAACTTTTACTTCATCAATATTATTAGCATTTATCCACGCCTTCTCTACTTTAAACCTTACTTTTATGCTAGCAGTCTTTTCGCTCGAGACGTTTGAAGTTATCCTTAGGTATGTTAGTAAAATTTTGTTTTTCTCTACAAATTCCTTTGGTATTTCTGTTGGTGGAGCTATTTCAACTTTGACCTCAACGTTTTTAATATCTTCTTTCGATACGATTTCAACTTCATTAACTTTTAATAATTCTGGATTTTCTATTTTGAAAATTGTCGGAGTGTTTGCTTTTACGTCTAAAACGTTTTTCGTTGATGGTAAAGTTGGTTGAGTTGGTTGTGAAGTTACAGTAGTTTGAGGAACTGTTGTTTGAGTAGTTGTTGTGGTAATATTTGTTTGTATTGGAGAGTAAACTGTTAAGCTTTTTGTTATTGAGGCTGCTGAATAGTTTGCATTTCCACTAGTATTATAAGTGAAAATGTAATAGCCAGCTTTATCTGTTGCTAATTCATAATAATTATTTGGTAGCTCGCTATCATTCAAATAGAATTTGCAAACTAGTTGAGAAGGACAGCCAATTGCAAGTATTGTTTTATTTACAGGAGCTATATAATCTTGAACGTTGATTATATTTAATTGAGGAACAGCTTGGCTTATTGAAAAACTACCAGAAGTGCAGTTCATTTCATTTTGAGTATCGTTAGCGCAAAATTTCCAATTATAGCTACCAGCAGCTAAATCTCTAACAGTAAAACTATACGTTTCATTATCTTGTCTGTTAACAGTAAGATAATAGACTTGATTGTTAAAAATAAAGCTTACGTTTGAAATGTTGTTCAAAGGATAAGCTAAAGAGTAAAAAGTTATTCTAAAAGTATAGCTAGCTCCAGGAGAATAAGTTGTGGAAGAAGGAAATTGCAAGTCTTTAAACCTTAGTCTTGGATAAATAACTTTAACAAAAAAAGTTGCTCCTGTTGAATTTGATGTATAGTTCTGATTACCAGTTGCATTAGCAAAAATTTTGTATTCTCCGACCGAATCAAAAAGACGGGAAGTATAAAATATTCCTTCTTCTGGGGTTGCCAATAAATTTTCATTCAACCAAACAGAAATATTTCCTTTTGCTAAAATTGTTACGTTGACTGTTGTTCCATTCTCGATTGTTATATTTTGATTTTTTTGATTATTCAAATAAAATGTTAAAGGATTATCGGCTTGTGTAATGTTGAAAAAGTATATCGAGGAATTTGAATTTCCGCTTGTATCGTTAACCCTCCAGAAATAGTTATAGTTTCCAACCCCCAGGCCAATCTTAACTATTTGAATGGAGAAAATTTTTGAGGAAGTATAATTTGTTTGTTCAAGTAAACCACTCCAGAAAAATTCCGTTGAGTTTATTTTAACATTGTCTGAAAAGCTTGCGTTAAATACATAAACCCCATTTTCCTGATATTTTACGCTTTGATTACCAGGAAATACTGAAATGATGAGCGGGGCATTAATGTCGTTTACTGTAATGTTTGTTGAATTGTGAGTAGTTTCATTTGAAGTATCTGCTGCATCAAAAAGGAAAGAATATTGAGGAGGAGAAGCAACTTCTGCAAAAACAGAAAAACTAACGTTTGTTTGAGAATTGTTTGCTACGAAAGGAGAACCAGTACAACTGATGAGCGAAGAGGCAGCCCATTTACAACTTCCAGAAGTTGATGATAAATCACCTTCATACGAAAATCCGTTTGGTAAAGTTATGTTAGTTTGGGTAATATTTTGAGTATCATTTAAGTTAAAAAAAGTGAAAGTTAAAAGTGTTTTGTAACTTGCATTTATTGTAGAAGGAATAACACTAACAGTAAAACTTGAAGCCGAAACGCAGTTTATCGTAAACAAAAGTATCAATAATGGTAGGAAATACTTTCTCATTAATTTATTTTTCCCTTGATAAATAAAAGTTATGGTTTATGTTACTAAGGCTGATGGAAGCAAACAACCTTTCGATAAACAAAAAATCATAAACACTTGTTTAAGGTTGCAAGCAAGCTTGGAGCAAGCTCAGTCAATTGCGGATAAAATTGAAGCTAGAGCTTATGATGGCATTCCAACTAAAAAAATTCTCCAAATGGTTTTTTTCTACATGAAAAAATATAGACCCGCAATTGTTTATCAAATTGATTTAAGACAAGCAATAGCAATGCTTCGTTCTAAGCCAGATTTTGAAATTTTTGTTGCTAAGCTTTTCGAAGCAATGGGTTATGGAGTAGAAACCAATTTGATAATTCAAGGAAAGTGTGTAGAACACGAAATAGACGTTGTAGCAAGAAAAGAGGAAGAAGTAATTCTAGTAGAAGTAAAACATCATGTAAATCATCATACTTATTCTGGCTTGGATGTTTTCTTGCAACTAAATTCTACTTTAGAAGATTTGAGAGAAGGTTACGAAATTGGGAAAAATAATTTTAGATTTACCAAAGCAATTTTAATTTGCAATACTAAAGTTTCTGAGCATGCAAAAAGATACGCTTTATGTAAAGGTTTAGAGTTTATAGCTTGGAAGTTTCCTACTGAAAAAGGATTAGAAAGAATAATAGAAGAGTATAAACTCTATCCAATAACTTTTCTAAAGGGAATAGAAAGAAATGAAGCTTATAAGCTGGCCGATGTCGGAATTGTTACAGTTAAGCAATTATTAGACTATACAGAAAAAATTTCTAGAAAGAGTGGAATAGGTAAAAACAGAATTTTGCAGCTACAAAAAGCGGCGAAGATTGTTCTTGGAATTTCAGATAAAACTTAAAGTTCTGGATATTCATAAGAAACAAAAACTATTGCAACTATTGCTGTCCCATACTTTTTCTTGGGAACGAAACTCCTCGTATAAATTTCCATATCTTTCAGTTGATAATCCGAAGGAAATCTCGATTCAAACATTTCCTTTATGCTTCTCATTAAAGTCTCTTTTGCTTTCTCTTCTTCATCATTCCCATGATATTCTGCAACCAATCCACCAATTTTATTGTTTTTACTATCGTAAACCCAACCTATTATTAACCCTGCAGTAACTCTTTGACCCTTTTCTCCGTTTGCCACTGCCATTATCGTTTCTGCTACGCTCCCAAATTTTAACTCTCTTTTCTCTACTTTTCTTGCTTTTTTCGGCATTATAGAAGAATAGGTTATTATGTTTGCGTTATGAATTCCTGCGTCTTTTAAAGCTTGGTCAAAAGAACCAGCATGGATTGTTATGTCGCTTTCTCCAATTCCACTAGTTATAAAATATTCATATGGAATTCTATTGCCAATCAACATTTCGTTTCAGCCTCTTGATGAAAATTAATTATAAGTTTCAAGTATTTAAATCTTTTCTATGGAGGCAATAATTTCTCACGCAGATGCAGATGGTATAATTTCTGCCTCTTTTCTAATAAAATTTAAGCCAAAAGCTTCTCTATATTTTTCATCTTCAACATTTCTGCATAAAACAATTTGTAGACTTTTAGATTTTGATTTAGAAACTTTATACATTCTAGATATTTCAGCGAACAGAAGAACTATTTTACTTTCTTCTGTTTTCAATAAGACAATATGGATAGACCATCATCAATGGGAAAATTTAGAAATTCCTAAGAACGTTGAAGTCTTTGTGGAAGAAGCAGAAAGCGCGGCAAAAGTTGTTGCGAAAGTTTTAAAAATAGAAAGCTCTCTTGTAGAAATTGCGAATGAAATAGATACAAACAATGTTAAAAGCGATGAAGCTAGATTTTTTAGAGATTTGGTTTCTGCAATAAAATGGAAGTATAACAAACTACAGTCATTAAAATTCAGACAAATTGCAAAAATTCTTGCTTTCAAAGGTTTGGATGAATTAGAAAAAGATGTTGAAAATGCGAAGATTATAGAAGAGCATATAAATTGGTTAAATTCTTTAGCATCAGAAATTTTGGAAAAGACAAAAGAGTTTGAAATTAATGGTAAGAAAATTTTAGTTTTTGAGACAACAAAAAGCTTGCCAGTTTACTTCATTCATGAAAAGCTAAAAGAATCTAAAAATTTCGATGTTCTTTGCGTTTTCTATAGGAGAATAGATATGAAAAGAAAAATTCCAGTAACAAAAATTGAGTTAAGAAGTAAAAATGAAGATGTAGTAAAGGTCGCTAGAATTTTTGGCGGTGGAGGGCATAAACTAGCTGCAGGTATTACTATAAATAGATATTTAAGTGTTGAAGAATTTTTGGAGAAATTGAAGCAAATAATTTGAAATTTTTTATTGTAAAAAAGAAGTTTAAGAATGATTGATTTAAAAGAAAGTTTTAAACTGATAAAGAAGTACAAACTACCAATAGTTAAAACTTTTGCTTCTTTGGATTTTGAGAAGTTAAAGAAATCTTTCTTGAAGATGAAAAAACCAATAGTTCTTAAAGTTTACTCTCCAGACATTATCCATAAGACAGACGTTGGTTGCCTAATAACTGGAATAAATAATTTAAGTCAGCTAAAAAAAGCTTACAAAAAAATTTTAAAGAATGCTTTTTCTTTCAATCCTGATGCAAGAATAGAATCCTTTTTGATGCAAGAAAGTGCCAAAGGAGTTGAATTGATAATTGGAGCAAAAAATGATGAAACTTTTGGTAAAATCATTCTTTTTGGCTTGGGTGGAATTTACGCTGAAATTTTTGAAGACGTGGCAATAAGAGTTTTACCAATTGACGAAAATCAGGCAGATTTCATGATAAGACAAATCAAAGGATTTAAGATATTGAGTGGCTATAGAGGGAAAAAGTTTAATTTGGGAGCATTGAAAGAACTGATTCTAAAGGTTGCGAAACTTTTTGAAAATGAGAACATAAAAGAAATTGATTTGAACCCTGTTTTCCTTGATGAAAAAGAAGCAAAAATCGTTGATTGGAAATTTTACAGGTGAATGAAAATGGAAAAGTTTTTTTATCCTAAAAGCGTTGCGGTAATAGGAGCAAGTCATGAAGAAAGAAAAATCGGTTACGTTATTTTCAAAAATTTGCTTGAAAAATTTAAAGGAAGAGTTTATCCTATAAATCCAAAAACTGAACCGATTCTTGGACAAAAAGTTCATCCTTCTGTTTTGAGTGTTGAAGACGAAATTGATTTAGCAGTAATTTCTGTTAATGCCTTAATTGTTCCAAAAGTTTTGGAAGAATGCGGAAAAAAAGGAATAAAAAATGTTGTTATAATTTCTTCTGGTTTTTCAGAAACAGGAAGTTTAGAAGGGAAAAAAGCTGAGGAAAAAATCAAAGAAATAGCAAAAACGTATGGAATTAGAATCATTGGACCAAATACAATAGGAATATTCAATTCAGAAAATGGATTGGATGCAACTTTCTTCTTCGAAAAAGATGTAAGAAAGCCAAGTAAAGGAAATGTTTCTTTCTTTTCACAATCAGGAACTGTCGGTATCTTATCTTTAGACATATTGACAAAAGAAGCAATAGGCATTTCAAAATTAGTTTCTTACGGAAATGCTGTAGATATCAATGAGTCAGATTTAATTGAATATTTTTCACAAGACGAAAAAACAAAAGTTATTGCTGGCTTTATTGAAAGTGTTAGAAATGGTATGAAGTTTTTGGAAGTTTTAAAGAAAAACAAAAAGCCAATAATTTTGTTGAAAGGTGGAAAAACGAGTTTTGGGGCTAGAGCTACTTCTTCTCATACCTCAAGCTTAGCTGGAGACTACAAAGTTTATTCGAATATTTTCAAACAATTTAATGTCATAGAAGCAGAAACTTGGGATGATTTGATTGACTATCTAAAAATATTGTCAATTGGTAAAAAAGCGAATGGAAAAAGATTAGCTATAGTTACCAATGCTGGAGGTTTTGGAGTTTTGGCTTCTGACTTTGCATACAAGATTGGATTAGAATTACCAGAACCGAGTGAAAAGTTGAAAGAAGAATTAAAGAAATACTTGCCATTTTATGCAAGCGTAAGAAATCCAATAGATATAACAGCCGATGCTGATGTTGAAAGATACAAGAATGTATTAAAAGTTGTTGATGAAAGCAAAGAGTTTGATTTATTGCTTGTAATAATTTTGATACAAGCACCCATGTTGGATGAAAAGCTATTTGAAGTTTTGAATGACATCAAAAAACCTTTTGCTGTTTGTATGAGTGGGAGTAAAGCAGATGAAATAAGAAAGAAAATTGACAAATCAATACCAATATACGATTCGCCAGAAAAAGCGGTGAAAGCGCTTAAAATATTGACAGAGTTAAAATCTTAAACGTTGAAAAATCAAAATAATATATGGCAATAATAACTCTTGCAGAATTAACACCTTTAGCATTTTGCATTCAAACAGATGACCTTTTTGACTTCAAGATGTTTCAGTCGAGCTTTGGTGATCATATAGTTTTGAGAGAGAGAAATCCAGAATTAAGTGAATTCATAGTCCAATCAAAAAGAGAGCTGAACTCAACAATGCAACAAATAAAGTTTTTAGAAGGTTATAAGCTAGTTATAGTTAGGAATCTTGACAAAATAATGTCTCTTGTTGAATCTAGGTATTCTAGCATTGATAAGGCAGCAGTTGATAGAATATTGACAGCATGCAGACAATTAATAAAGAAAGTTTTAGTTGCAGAGAGTTTTCAAAAAATTCAAGAATTAGAACCAACATTCAAGAAAGAAGTTTTGCTCAGAGTATATTCCCTATTCAGTCAAACTCTAAAGTGAAGTTTTACAATAGAGTACCTAAACTTTGGATTTTTTTACTCATAAATGTTTTCAACGAAAAAATTATTATAAAGCTGCTGAAACTCCAAACCGATGAAGATTGATGGGCGAATTGATTTAATGATTAATTGGCTGGCTCAGAGGGGAGAAACATAAGTAGCTTTAACTTCTTTGTTAAACACTTCTATTTTAGAATAATTTCCTCTCCAATCTACTTCAATAACACCAACTTGTTTTGGAAGTAAAACGCTTATATTGCTTATAACTTTTGCATCCTTTCCATCTATCTTAACATTAAGAGTAGTTAGTGGCAATAATCCTCTATTCCTAACTACAATCACTAATTCTTCTTTGGATTGAGTTGCTGCAACTATTTCAATATTATAAAAAATGCTTTTCACTTTATCTATTGGAGTCTTTAGGAAATTGCCAATAGGCTGCAAACTTGGAACTAAAGACTGAATTGAAGAGGAGAAAAGATAGTAAATTAGAAAAGCGAGAAAAATTAGAAAAATTCCCTTTAAAATATTTCCAACTGCTTTAATTAAAATGAATATCAAAACTCCTAGAACCAGAATTCCTAGAATCGTTTCTATCATTTTTGTATTTTGCCTAGAAACTATTAATTTCTTTTAATCCATATTCTTTTGCAAATTTTTTAATGACTCTTTCTTCTTTATCAAAGGGAATATTATCAATTACTATAGCCTTATACTTTCTCAAGTAGTCTGCAATATTCAAAGAAACGCTTTTAGTAATAACATATTTCTTACTTGCGTCTTTGTTAGATTCAATAATTTCTTTCAGTCTTGAAATAGAAGGATCTCCTAGCTCTTTTTCAGCAATCACCAAATATATTTCGTTTCCCCTTATAAACTTGCGATAAGACACCATGTAATTTTTATCGATATAAAAATATTTTAAATTATTTGGACCCGTAGCTCAGCTTGGATAGAGCACCTGCCTCCTAAGCAGGGGGTCGCGGGTTCGAATCCCGCCGGGTCCGATTTTTAAATAACTCAAGATGATCTTTTTATTTTCTTATTTCTCAATTCTATTTATCGGAGGGTCCGTAGTCTAGTGGCTAGGACGCCACCCTGACGCGGTGGAGATCCCGGTTCGATTCCGGGCGGACCCAAAAATTTAATTCTTGTTACAATTTTTCTTATGGAAGATGTTGAAAAAGAATTGGAAAAATTATCATTACAAATAAAAAGTTGCGATAAATGTCCTTTACATAAAAGCAGAAAAAATGCTGTTCCTGGGGAAGGAAATTGGAAAAGCAGAATAATGTTTATTGGAGAAGCTCCAGGTTTTAATGAAGATGAGCAAGGAAGACCTTTTGTTGGAAAAGCAGGTAAATTGCTTGAGGAGTTTTTAAGTTCTATTGGAAAAAAGAGAGAAGACATTTTCATAACTAATGTTGTCAAATGCAGACCTCCTAACAATAGACAGCCAGAAGAAGAGGAAATAAAAATTTGCACGTCTTTATACTTAGATAAGCAAATAGAATTGATTAAGCCCAAATTGATAGTTTGTCTTGGCAATGTTTCTGCTAACTACATTTTCAAAAAATTTGGATTGAAATTTGAAAGTATGAATAAACAACACGGGAAAGTTTTTTCAGTATCTAATCTTTTCATTCAAACAAAAATTATGGCAACTTATCATCCTGCTGCAATCTTAAGAAATCAAAATTTAATGACAGTGGCTAAAGCTGATTGGGAAATCATAAAAGAAGCAATTGATGGTTTGCTATAAACTAGCTAAAGCTTTATTCTGAACTCCATACTTACAAATAAGACAACATATAACAAGAAAAATGATTATGGATATAACCATCCTTCCCTCAATCTTGGGAAAGGTAAAGTGTCTCTTATATGCCCTAACTTACAAACCCACATTAGCAGTCTTTCTGTTCCTAAACCCATTCCACTATGTGGAACTGAACCAAATCTTCTCAAATCTAGATACCATTCATAAGCAGAAATTTCTTCATCTCCAATTTTAACTTTAAGTTTATCCAAATTCCACTCTTTTATCTTTTTTTCCAAAACGTCAAACCTCCATTCTCTTTCTGAACCACCAACAATTTCACCATAACCTTCTGGGGCTAATAAATCAAAGTTCTTTACAACATTTTCATCTTTATCGAACATGTAAAATGCTTTCAGCTTTCTCGGATATTCTATAACAAAAATTGGAGTATCAAATTGCAAAGTTAAAACTCTCTCTTCATCAGCACCTAAATCGCTTCCGTACTTAACATTCACTCCTTTCGATTTTAAGATATCAATTGCTTGTTTGTAAGTTATAACCTTCCATGGCTTTTCAATCATTGGCTTTAATTCTTCAACCTTTCTACCAGTTTTTTCTTTTATTATCTCAAACTCGTTTTTTCTTTCTTCAATAGTTTTTCCAATAGCATACTTTAAAGATTCTTCAACTGCTTTCATCAAATCTTCCATTGTATACCAAGCGGCTTCAATTTCAAAATGCCAGTATTCATGCAAATGCCTTTTTGTTCTAGATTTTTCTGCTCTAAAACTTGGGGTTAAAGCAAAAACTTTTCCTAAAGAAAAAATCAAAGCCTCTAGGTATAGCTGAGCTGATTGAGATAAATATGCTTTTTGGTCAAAATATTTTACCTCAAAAAGAGTTGTTGTTTCTTCGCAAGCATTTCCAACTAAAATTGGTGGAAAAACTTCAAACCATCCATCTTTTACATACCATTCTCTCAGGTTTTTCAGCAAGGAATGCTTAATTTTTTGAGCTGCAGAAAACCATCTTGACCTTATCCACAAATGTCTATATTTTTGAATGGTATCTGGCTCTTCTCTTCCTCTCAAAGGAAATGGTTTTCCATAATCAAAAATTTCAATTTCTTTTGCCTCAACTTCATAACCTCCTGGAGCTCTCTTATCTTTTGTAACTATTCCTTTAACAGATAAGGATCCTTCAATCTGTATTGGTTGAATCTTTTCAGCAAGCTTAGGATCTTTAATCACAACTTGTATCAAACTGTTAGCATCCCTAACAACCAAGAAAATTTTATCACCGAGTATTCTTCTCCTATAAACCCATCCTCTAAAATAAACTTCTCTTCCGATCTTTTCTTCGCTAAAAATTTCTTTTATCTCAATTGGTTGCATAAAATATTCACCACTCTAAGAATAAATAGGAAAGAAGTTTTAGCTATTTTGTCGACCACTTACCATTGAAATAAATTTAATTTTAAATTTAAAAGCATTAATTTTCATATGAATGTAAAGCTTTTGATCGTTGTAATTGCAATTATTGTTCTAATCATTTTACTTTTACCAATTGCTTTTTACTACAAATTGAAAACTAACGAAAAAGAATTGGCAGTAGAAAAATGTATAAATGCTTGCAGGCAAGCTATGGTTGCTGGTAAAGATTTATCGAATGGTCCTTGTTTGTTAAACCCTATTCCGGAGCTAAGGGATTGGGTTTGTGATGTTGCTCATGAGTCAAGACAAGATGTTGATAATTTACCAGAAAATCAATGCTCTTCTTTTAGGGAAGAAAGGGCTAAACATTTTGTTGAAGTCACTCCTGCTTGTAATTTCATCAGAGCTTACTAACCGTAGCTTCTCCAAGTGTATCCACATTTTTTGCATTTATAGAAAGTTGTTGGTGGTTCATCAGAAGTTCTGGTTTGTTGAACCCACCAATAAGCTTCATCATTTCCGCATTTAGGACAAGTAATTTTTGTTACTGGTAGTTGTTCCAATTCTTCACCTTTCCCAAACACAACTACCTTTTTGCTTTCATTCTTTAAAACTTTCTCACCCAAAACCAACTTTTCTCTTTTTGCTTCTTCCTTATACTTACAACTTGAGCAGACAAAATATTTTTTACCTCTTATTTCTTCTATTTTCATTAGGCTTCCACATTTTGGACAAAACTTCATATTCCCACCATCCTTACAAACAATACTTTAATTAAACCTATATAAGGAATCATAAATATAACCTTTCCATGAATTTGAGATTTATAAATTTTATATTCATACGGCAATTGAGCGCTATTATGATCGCCTTTTGTTTGATAGGTTTCATCATTATTCAAAGCAACTATCCTATGAATTATTGGATATCTTGAATCTTCCGGAGAAAAGACTATTATATCTCCGACGTTATACCTTTCGCTACCCGCCACTACAGCAACATCCCCAATGTTTAATCCATTTTTAAATGGAAACTTCATAAAACTCTCTTTAGTAATTCCAAAACTTATAAGTGTTTTTTCGCAATATTTCCAATAATCATTAAAAGTATTGCTGTAATTGCTAACGTATTCTCCGCATAGAATATTATTTTCTGGTTCATGTGACATAGAGCTACTAACAACAACCACTAATGGCAAATCTGTTTTTAAAACTATTCCAAGTAAAAAGTTTGTTCCATATGCAAGAATTATTCCTAGTAAAGCGTAGGTTATCCAACCAATCCATCCCTCTGTTGCAATTTTCCAATATTTTTTTATTTTTTCAAGCATGGCCTTCACTCTCCCCCCTGACAATTCCAGTAGCTATTAAATGAGCTACTCTCAAAGGTTCGGGAATCTGAGCATGTTTAGTTGAAACCAAAATGATTTCTTCAGCCTCTTCATCATCCAACCCAAGATTCTGGTAATATATTGAGAATTTCTCGAGTTTTACTTCTTTTATTTTTCCTGCATTCAAAATCATCTTCCATCTTTTTTCAAAATCATCAAAGTTTTTTTCTAATGCAGTTTTAATGCTTTTTAAATCTGGAATTTTTCTGTTTATAACTATTACTGGAATCTTTGTTTCTGAATAAAGTTTTTTTACATCAATAATATTAAACCCGCCTAATGTTATTCCATCGAGCATTATAACTTTCAACTGTTGCTTATGCTTGCTAGAATTTATCATCTCTGAAAGTTTTTCTGTAGCGTCTAAACCGTCAACACCAACATAAGTTCTTACCAAACCATCAAGAAATTCCCCACCTCTAAAAATCACTCCAATAACAATAACCTCTTTATCTTTTTTGGTAAAAGGTCCATCATCAACCCCAAGAATTCTAATTTCTTCCTTAATCATAGTTACGAAAAATTTATGTTTTTTATATTTAAATATTTTCAAAAAGTTGTTTTTCGATTTCTCTTACGTTTAAGAAGCTTGTGTTACTTCTCTTTGCTATTCCCCCATCTAAGCTATCTAAATCGGCAACATATAACGTTCTTCCTTCGAATTTCTCTAAAAATCTCTGTTTTTCCTCTTCATACTCAACTCCATTTGCTATTACAACTCTATTTTCCGGAATGTTCGGAAGTATAATTTTAATAATATCTTTTCCTTTGGGATTTGCTGTTAATACCCAAACTTCGTCTGGCTTACATGTTGAAATCAAATATTCATAAATTTTTTGTGCTCGCTCTTTTTCTTCTTCAATTTCTCTTCTAAAATTGTTAAAACTTCTTTCGTATTCCTCTAAAAATACGGTAGTAAAATCTTCTATTTTTCTACTAAGTTCACGGAAATTAGAATAGGTATGATTTTTATATTTATCTGGAACATGAACTCCTCTCTTTTCCAATTTTCTTATAGCTTCATAATAAGCATCTCTATACATTCTTTCTACTTTTTCTTGCTTTATTAGAGTCCCATCCAAATCCAAGATTAAATTGTCGATTTTATAGCTGTCCATTCATCTAATTTTGTAGAAAAGCTTTTTTAAGCATGTTTCTAAATTAAAATTTATGGCTAAGGAATTTAGATGGAAAGGATTAACCGTAGAAGAATTGAAAAAACTTTCTCTAGAGCAATTTATAAAGCTAGCTCCAGCCAGAATAAGGAGAAGCTTGAGAAGAGGACTAACTGAAGAACAAAAGAAATTGCTTGAGAAAATTAGAAAATATCCGGATAAATTTCATAAAACTCATTTGAGAAGCATGATCATTCTGCCAGAAATGATTGGAGCTAAGATTGGAGTTTATATAGGCGGAGCAAAAAAAGAAGATAAAAGCGGGAAATGGCAGTCAATAACAATAACTCCAGAAATGGTAGGAAGAAGGCTTGGAGAGTTTGCTATTCCTATAAAAAGAGTTCAACATTCGACTCCTGGAATTGGGGCTTCTAAAGGTTCAAAACACATAGCTACAAAGTAATTTTCTATAGTTAAAACCTTCCAGTTTAACAAATGTATTTTCCAACTTCCTTTGCTAAAGTTTCGTTTATGTAAATAGGAGCTTTAGTTCTTAAGGCAATTGCTGTAGCGTCGCTAGGTCTTATATCCAAAGCTAAAACCTTATCTTTTTGTTGAATTATTAGCTGCCCTATAAAAGTGTTTTCTCTCATTTCTACAATCTTAACGGCTAAAACCTTTATTCCTAAGTTTTTGAAAGCATCTGAAACGACATCATAAACTGTTGGTCTTACGTCTATTTTTTCTTCTAATCCTTTTTCTATAGCATTGGCCACACAAGCATCTGTAGTTGCTTGAATCAAATAACAACCAGCTCTCAAACTAACCTGAGCTCTATCTACAAGAATCGCGTCTACACTAACATTGGCTCGAACAAATCCTTCTAACGGAATTTTAGCTATCGGATACTCTGAAGTGTTTTGTTTTACAATTTCAGTTTCTATTGGTTGTGTTAAAGTTAAAGTCTTCACAAAGCTAGAAAAAATGAGTAAAAGAGAAATTAGAACTAAAATTGGTAGCAGTAATTTGTCTTTCATTAAATTTCTTTTATCCTTCCTTTAAATGCTTTAATGTTTTCCTATGATTATTTTATTGGAATGTTGTACATAGGAATCAATGTATACAAATTGTCTCACGTGGAACATTTGAAATAAAGTTAGAAGCAAGTTAGAATAATCTTAGAAGTATCTTATAACTATCTTATAGCAAAGCTTTTCTTTTACACGTGTGAAAAATTTTAACATATAGTTTAAAAATCGATAAATTGATGAAATACCAAAAACATTAATTATTTAATTTTCATGATAAATTTTTAAAATGCCCGGGTGGCCGAGTGGCGAGGCAACCGGCTGCAGACTGGTATTTTGATTAATGATAGGCGTATACCGGTCTACGGGGGTTCGAATCCCTCCCCGGGCTACTGAATTTCTTGAAAAAGATGAGTTAGTGAAAGAGACATTAAGTTTAGCTTATGAAAAGTTTGTTGAGTTAAAAAGAAATGAAGTTTTTTAATATACGCAAAGAAAAATAACTGATTGAGAAATTCAAAAATATTTTGATGTTTAAACTTTTGTTTTTTAAAATCAAATTTAAATATCCCCACCTCAAAAAGCCTCTGCAGAGATGCTTTTGCTAACTATGAAGCAGAAGAACGGGGTGGGGCTAAAATTTATTTTCTCATGACAATAATTTCAATGCTTACCAAAAGCCTAATAAAAAAGTTTGATGTCTTTGTTTTTGATCTAGATGGCACATTTTGGTGGTATCCGCAGGTTGTTGATGGCGCAGAAAAAGTTTATGAAAAACTTTTGGAGATGAAAAAGAAAATCATATTTATTTCAAACTTTACTTTTTTGGATAGAGATGGCGTAGTTAAACTCTTGAGAAAAAGCGGAATTATGGCAGAAAAGGAACAAATAATAACAAGCGGTTACGTAGCTTCTAAAATTGTAAAGAATGAAGAAGTTTTTCCAATTGGCAATGGATTAGAAAGCGAGCTAAGAAAGAATGGGGTAAAAATTGTTAAGAATGAAAAAGCAAATGTTGTTGTAGTAGGGCATGATATTAAATTCAATTATAATAAGGCAAATATTGCTTTAAAAATTCTTTTGAAGAAAAACTCAAAGTTTTATTCTACAGCTTATGGTAAGCTTTGGATTTTTAAAGACGAAATAGTTCCTGGGACAGGATTAATAACCGCAGGCTTAGAATATTGTTCTAACAGAAAAGCTATTATGGTTGGGAAGCCTTCTGATTTTATGCTTAAAGAAGTTAAAAAGGTTGCTCATGGAAAGACTATTTATTTTGGGGATGAGAATAAGGCAGATATTGAATTTGCAAATAGAGCTGGATTTTTTTCAGTTTTTGTGAAAGAAGGAGTTGATAAGATTCCTTCGAAAAAATACAAACCAGATGCTGTTTTGAGTTCGATAAAGGACTTGTTAAAGTTACTATAAAAAATTTAAAAAGGCATTCGCATAATTAATAATCATAAAGGTGGTAAACCTCGCTAAGTTTTATATAACAACTCCAATTTACTACGTTAATGACAAGCCTCATTTAGGCCATTTTTACACAACTTTAATCGCTGATGTTTTGGCAAGGTGGCATAGGTTAAAGAATGAAGAAGTCTTCTTCTTAACAGGAACAGATGAAAACAGTCAGAAAAATGTTAAGGCTGCGGAAAAAGTTGGTAAAGATGTTAAGCAATATGTAGATGAAATGGCTTTTATTTGGAGAGAAACTTGGAAAAAGTTAAATATAAGTTTTGACGATTTTATAAGAACAACAGAGGAAAGACATAAGAAAGCTGTTTACGAATTTTTCAGAAGAGTAATGGAGAAAGGAGATATTTACAAAGGAAAGTATGTTGGCTATTATTGTGTTGATTGTGAAGCTTTTTTAACGAAAAGCGATTTAGTGGATGGAAAATGTCCAATACATAAAAAAGAACCAATTTTGCTTGAAGAAGAAAACTGGTTTTTTGCAGCAAGCAAATACAAGCAAGCTTTATTGGATTATATAGAAAAACATCCTGATTTTATTCAACCTGAAGCAAGAAAGAATGAAGTTTTGAACTACATTAACACAGGCTTTGGTGATATAAGCATTTCTAGGCAATCTCAAAAATGGGGAATTCCATTTCCAAACGATCCTTCTCAAGTTGTTTATGTTTGGTTTGACGCTTTAATAAATTATTTGAGTGGTATTGGTTTTGGGTATGATGAAGAAAAGTTTAAGAAGTTTTGGCCAGCCGATGTTCATTTGGTGGGAAAAGATATAATAAAATTCCATTGTGCTATTTGGCCCGCAATGTTAATGTCAGCTGGTTTGCCATTACCAAAGCATGTTTATGCTCATGGTTTTTGGACGGTTAAAGGAGAAAAAATGAGCAAAAGTTTAGGTAATGTTGTCGATCCTGTAAAATTAGTAGAAAAATATCCACTAGATGCAATAAGATACTTTCTGATAAGACAAGTACCTTTTGGAGAAGATGGAGATTTCAGTGAAGAGGCTTTGGTTGAAAGATTGAATAACGAGTTAGCTGATGAATTAGGAAATTTAGTGAATAGAGTCTTGACTCTTGCAGAAAGATTTAACGGAGAAATTAAAGGAAGGCCAGAATTAGAAAAAGAATTGAGGCTTGAAGAAATTGATAAGCATATGGAAAACTTTAGAGTTGACTTAGCTTTAACTGAAATATGGAATTTTGTAAAAGCTTGCAACAGATACATCAATGAAAAAGAAGTTTGGAAATCAAAAGGAGAAGAGCTATCGAATGCTCTTTACAATTTGCTTGAAAGTTTAAGAGTTCTCTCAATTTTGCTTTATCCATTTTTGCCAGAAACTGCAGAAAAAATTAGAAAGATGTTGGGAATTGAAGAAAAACAAGGATTCAATGATTGTAAGTTTAGAGAGTTTAAGTGGAAGCCAAAGAAAGGAGAAATTCTTTTCAAGAAAATTAAAGTTCAATAAAAACATTAATACTAGTTTTGACAATTGATTCAATGGCGATTCTTGAAATAAAAAATCTGAAAGTTAAAGTTGGAAATGGAATTATTTTAGATGGAGTTAGTCTTTCTTTGAAAAGAGGAGAGGTTCATGCAATATTTGGTCCAAACGGTTCTGGGAAAACAAGTTTAATTTCGTCAATTATTGGAATTCCATCTTACAAAATTATTGAAGGAAGGATAACCTTTGATGGAAAAGACATAACAAGATTACCAATTTACGAAAGAGCCAAACTTGGAATTTTTTGTGCATTTCAAAATCCACCATCCATTAGAGGTTTAAAAGTTAAAGATTTTATTAGACTTTTTACTGGAGATGAGAAGAATGTTCTAGAATTTTCTGGCTTGAATAGCAATTTTTTGGAAAGGGAGGTTAACGTTGGTTTTTCTGGCGGAGAAAGAAAAAAATTTGAAGTTGTGCAAATTTTTGCACTCAAGCCAAAGCTTTTACTTTTAGATGAGATAGATAGCGGAGTTGATGTTGAAAGCTTAAAATTTATTGGCAAAAAGCTAGCTGAGTATGTCCAAAAAAATAAAATTTCTGTGTTAGTTGTGACGCATCACGGAGAAATACTTAACTATTTGAAACCAAGTAAAGCTAGTGTGATGTTGAATGGAGAAATTGTTTGCAGTGGAGATTACAAAAAAATTTGGAAAACAATAAGAGAAAAGGGCTATGAGTGGTGTGAAAAATGCAAGTTGAGAAAGAAATAAAGAAAAATGTTAAAAAAGTTGGAATAGATTTAGACAAACAAAGCCCTAAATATTTGCAATTAGATTACAATCCTTTGATTCAATATTCTAACATCGAAGGTTTGGAGATATTGAATACGAGAGATGCTCTCAAAAAATATCCTTGGTTAAAATCGTATTTTTGGAAACTTGTGGATAAAGATAAAGACGAATACACAAGATATTCTTTTGCTAACGATTTCAATGGCTATTTCATTAGAGCTAGAAAGAATGTTAAGGTTCAAATTCCTATACAAGCTTGTTTATATTTGAATACCAATGAGCTCATCCAAAATGTACACAATATAATCATTGCTGAAGAAGGAAGCGAATTAAATATACTTACTGGTTGTACTGTAGCTAGACATACTGCAGGCAAACACATAGGAATTTCTGAGTTTTTCTTAAAGAAAAATTCTAAAGTGAACTTTACAATGATTCATGCTTGGAATGAATATACTGAAGTTTTTCCTAGAACTGGAGCTTTTTTGGAGGAAAATTCCACTTTTGTTAGCAATTACATTCTTTTAACACCAACAAGAAAATTAGAAACATCACCAAAGGTTTTGGCTTCAAGAAATAGTAAAGCAATTTTAAAGAGTCTATTACTTGGTAGAAAAAATAGTTTTGTTGATGTGGGCGGAGAAATAATACTCAAAGGTTCTAATAGTAGCGGGTTGGTTGAAAGCAGAATAGTAGCTAGGGACAGCTCTAAAATAATATCTAGAGGTAAGATAGTGGTAGAGGGGGAGGATTCTAAAGGTCATATAGAATGTAGAGGTTTGTTGGTTTCTGGAAAATCAGAAATAGATACTATTCCAGAATTAATTTCGAAGAATAAAAAGAGTGAATTAACTCATGAAGCTTCTGTAGGTAAGATAAAAGATGAAGAACTTTGGTATTTAATGTCAAGAGGTTTGAATGAGGGTGAAGCAACAAATTTGATTATTGGTGGATTTTTAAATCCAGAGTTTCTAGAAATTCCAGATGTTTTGAGAGTACAAATTAGAAAGATAATAGAGGAAACAAAAGAAAAAAGTTAAAAAATAAAAAACTAGTAGAGACCACAACCCCCTGTAGGACAACTTGAAACAAATGATCCACCAGAACTACAATTTCCTACTACAGTAATTGCTGTATTACTTAGTGCGCATCCTGAAAGGCCTGTCACATCAGTTGAGTTTATTGTTCCACTAGGAATAGGAAATGTTGTTGTTGAATTTGTCGCTGTTGAGCCACATGTTACATAAATAGTGTTAACTGTAATGTTTACATCACTTCTTAAATTCTGGACATAAATTTTTAATGCACCATTTGATGGTGTTGGTGTTGTCGTTACATTAGAAAATACTCTAACATTAGCACCCTGACACGCTGCTCCACTTTGAACAGCTGCTGTTTGTGTTCTCGTGAATGTTGTGAACCATACTGAAAGAATTGCTCCAACAGCTACTGTGAAACCAATTAAAAGAACTGTAGCCACAAAGGAGCTAATAGCTTTTTTCATTATTTTTCACCTATGGACCGAAGCATGTGCCTTCAGGACATTGAGTTGTTGTTGTTCCACCTTTGCTACAACTTGATTGTACAATAATGCCAATATTATTTTGACTACTACAAGCTGAAGACGTATAGGCAGTTATTCTTTGCGAAGATCCTGGAGAAATCGTTGGGCTTGAAGGATTCAAAGTACCATTACTAATTAAGTTTCCACTACAGGTTACTATAACTGAGTTGACAGTTACTGTATCAGCACCATTGTTTGATAATAGTAAATCTACTGAATTAGTAGTGTTACTAAGTGCTCTTAGGTATAGCATGTTTGATACACACGCTGCTCCACTTTGAACAGCTGCTGTTTGTGTTCTCGTGAATGTTGTGAACCATACTGAAAGAATTGCTCCAACAGCTACTGTGAAACCAATTAAAAGAACTGTAGCCACAAAGGAGCTAATACCTTTTTTCATTATTTTTCACCTAAGTAATATTTAAAAAGTTATTTAAAAAGCTTTATAAATCTTTCTTAAACATACAAAATTACATTTTATGAAACTCGCGTAGAAAATTTTCTCCTTTGATTGGAATTTTTGTCTTACAATAATTACATCTAAAATTTTCGTCTAAATGCCAACCAACAACTTCAATACCATACCTTTCTATAACGGCCTTTCCACAAGAAGGACAATAAGTATTTTCTAAAGGATGTCCAGGCACATTTCCAATATAAACAAACTTTAAACCCTCTTCCTTAGCAATTTTTGCATGTTTTTCTAAAGTTTCTATTGGTGTTGGAGGTAAATTATTTAGTAAATAAGATGGAAAGAATCTTAAGAAATGAATTGGAGTTTCTTCTCCTAAATTCTCAATAATCCACTTAACAAGTTTTCTAGCATCCTCTAAATTATCGCCAATCTTTGGAATAATTAAATCTGTTATTTCTATGTGAAAGCCAGCTTCTTTCATCAAAAGCAAAGTTTGGTAAATTTCCTCTTCTTTTGAAACGCTCATGTATTTTAAGTAAAAGTTTAGGTTTCCATTCGCTTTAAAATCAACAGTAGCTGCATCTAAAAACTTTTTCATTAGTTCTATAGCTTCCTCGCTCTCATAACCATTCGTAACAAAAGTGTTTGCCAATCCTTTTTTCCTAGCAAGCTTACCAACATCATAAGCATATTCAATAAAAATTGTTGGCTCGTTGTAAGTATAGCTTATTGATTTGCAACCATAATCCAAAGCCATTCTAACAGCTTGAGAAGGAGTAAATTTTGTTCCGATAATTTCTCTTCTTTGACTCAAATCATAGTTTTGACAAAACTGGCAAGCAAAATTGCATCCTTGGGTACCGATTGACAAAGCTAAGCTTCCTGGCAAAAAATGGAATAAAGGTTTTTTCTCTATTGGATCAACGTTAACAGCATTTGGTAAAGAGTGAACTAAAAGCATTAGTTTCCCTTTAACATTTTTTCTTACTCCGCAAAACCCAATTTGACTTTCATTCAAAACGCATTTCCTAATGCAAGCTAGACATTGAACTTTTCCGTTTAATTTCTTGTAAAGAACAGCCTCTTTCATTTTAAAATTTCTCGCTGCTACAAAAAGCTTTTAAATGCTGATCCAAAATAAATAAAATGGTTGGTCACTTTTGCTGAATTGATTCTCTTGAAATTTTTAATTACTATAATTTCTAGGAGGTGAACTTATGAGAATAAAAATATTCAACACGCTAACAAGAAAAAAGCAAGTTTTCAAGCCAATGAATGACAAAGAAGTTAAAATTTATACTTGTGGCCCAACGGTTTACGATTATGCACACATTGGGAACTTAAGGACTTATATGAATGAAGACGTTATAAGGAGAACTTTTGAGCTTTTTGGCTATAAAGTCATTCATGTCATGAACATAACTGATGTTGGTCATTTAACGAGTCAAGCTGATACAGGAGAAGATAAAATTGAAAAAGTAGCAAAAGAAAAGCAAAAAACCGCTTGGGAAATTGCTGAATTCTTCACTCAAGAATTTTTCAAAGACATTGAAACTTTAAACACACAAAAAGCTCATATCATTCCAAAAGCGACTCAACATATAAAAGAAATGCAAGATTTGATAGAAAAACTTAAAGAAAAAGGTTATGCCTACATTTTAAAAGACGGAATTTACTACGATACTTCAAAATTCAAAGATTACGGAAAGCTGACTGGAATGTCCTTCAAGAAATTGAACAAATATTTGTTGGAAGGTGCAAGAGTCGAGCCAGTAGAAGGAAAGAGAAATATAACAGATTTTGCTCTTTGGAAGTTTTCCCCTGCTGACAAAAAAAGGCAAATGGAATGGGATTACGTAACCGAATGGGTTTTGACAAAAGAAGAATATGAAAATGTTTTGCAATGGTCAAAAGAAAATTCAAACATAAAAATTTTGGAGATAAAAGAGGAAGGAGGCAATTACAAAGTTAAGTTCAATTTTGTTGGATTTCCGGGATGGCATATAGAATGTTCTGCTATGAGTATGAAGTATTTAGGAGAAACGTTTGACATTCATGCTGGTGGAATAGACCATATTCCAATTCATCACACAAATGAAATAGCTCAAAGCGAGGCAGCAACGGGCAAAAAATTTGTTAATTACTGGCTCCACTGCAACTTCCTGCTCGTTAATGGGCAAAAAATGAGCAAGAGTTTAGGGAATTATTATACTTTGAGAGATTTGCTTGCTAAGGGATATTCTTGGAGAGAGATTAGATTTTTGTTTATTTCAGCGCATTACAGAGATGAACAAAACTTTACCTTTGAAGCATTGAATGCGGCTAAAGGAAGCGTTGAAAGAATTAGAAACTTTTTACATGCTTTGAAAAATGTGAAAGAAGGAAGACATTCAAAAGAATTTACCAAACTTTTAAGTCAAACCAAAAAAGATTTCTTGAAAGCTCTAGCTGATGATTTTAATATGCCAAAAGCTCTAGCTGTTATGTTCAATTTCATCAACGAAACAAACAAGCTAATTGCTGAAAAAATGATAACGAAAAAAGATGCAAATAAAGCTATAGAGCTTATGTTATTCTTTGACAAAGTTCTTGGGTTAAAGCTTGATGAATTTTTGAAAGAAGAAGAATTAACAGAAGAAGTTAAAAAGCTAATTGAAGAAAGAGAAAAGCTAAGAAAAGAAGGAAAATTTGAAGAAGCAGACAAAATTAGAGAGAAGTTGAGAAATGAGTACGGAATTTCGTTAGAAGATACGAAAGAAGGAGTTATTTGGAAGAAGATTTAAAACAAAAGGAAAGCAATGAAAAACAACAAAATAAAAAACTAAAAGATATCTTCATCAAAGTAATCCTCGTCTTCTAATGGATCCCAAACTTCATCTCTTTTTTCCTCCACTTTCCTCACCTTTCAAGAGGAAAAGAGGGAAAGCAAAGGGATTACTTTATGATGTCTATGCCTAGCAATGGGTTTGTCTCTCTTATGATTGGCATCTCTCTTTGAACTGTTCCTAGAATGTATGGTGACTTTACTCCAGTTATTATTGTTATCACTTGAACCTTTCCTTCAAACTCTGGCAATATTCTAGCTCCCCAGTATACTATTGACGATGGGTCTAAACTTTGAGCTACTGTTTCTCCTATCAAATTGACTTCTTCTAGTGTCAAATCTGGCCCACCTGTTATGTGAACTAGAGCACCAGCTGCACCTGTGTAATCTACTTCCAGCAACGGATTTTGTAAAGCTTTCATAACTGCATCTTTAGCCCTATCTGAAGAATTGCTTTCACCAACACCAATAGCTGCTACTCCTCCTCCAGTAGACATTACAGCCCTAACATCTGCATAATCCAAGTTGACCAAACTTGGTAATGTTATCGTTTCTGTTATTCCCTTTACCATGCTTGCTATTAATTCATCTGCAACGGCAAATGCTTGTTGAATTGTTAAATTGCCAGCATATTTCAATAGCTTGTCGTTTTCAATTACAATTACTGTATCTGCATATTGTCTTAATGTTGCCAATCCATCTTCTGCTTTTGAGATTCTTGCTCCTTCTATCTTGAACGGCATTGTTACTACAGCAATTAATAGAGCTCCCATAGATTTTGCTATTTCAGCAACTACTGGAATGCTTCCAGTACCTGTTCCCTTTCCTAGACCAGCTATTGCAAATACTAAATCTGCTCCTTCTATAGCTTCTTTAATTTCGTTCCTAGATTCTTCTGCAGCCTTTTTACCTACTTCTGGATAACCTCCGCAACCTAAACCTTTTGTTAATTCTTTTCCAATCAAAATCTTTTTATCTGCCTTTGTAATAGCCAAAGCCTTTGCATCTGTATTTAAAGCAACAGTATATGCACCTTGAATTCCCATTTCAGTTAGTCTTGTAACGCTATTACTACCAGCTCCTCCGCAACCAACAACAACTATTTTTGCTTTTTTAACTTGAATCCCAAATTGCTGCTCAGCTAATTTGAAATAATCTACATTGCTAAAAGTTGCCCCGCTTGTAGACTCAATTTTAAATCTTGCAATTTTTTCGTCAGCGCTTCCCAAACTCTTCTTCAAGGCGTTCGCAACGATTGAATCCATATCATCAACCTATTTTTTACATCATATATTTTCAAAAATCGAAAACCTTTTAAATTAGGTTTTCGATTTCTCATTAGAAAGATACTTTAGGCTAGATTCAATCGATGCAAATCGATTCGACCCCAAACGTTAACCCAAAAGGTTTAAACTTCTCTGACCCCAACAGCTAATGAGAGTTTATACTCTAAAATAAAAGCTTTTTGGTAGAATAAAATATACATTAAAGTAAACAATTCTTGTTAATCATTAGAATTTAACAGAAAATTTTGTTCTATTTAAATCTTTGAGCGTCAATGGAAAAATCTAAAATATAAAGCTTCCAATATAAGTTTTCGCATGTGTGAAGTTTTTCTAATTTCATCTTTCGCCTTTTTGAAAGTACATATATTGCCGTATTACACTTATATATAAGCTTTGCCATAAGATACTTCTTAGATAATTCTAAGATTATTCTAAGTTACTTATTTCACACATGTGAAAGAAAAGCTTTGCCATAAGATAGTTATAAGATTATTTCAAATGTCCCATATGGGACATTTTATATACATTGATTTTCTTGAATAGAGCGACCTAAACACTTCATAAAAAACCGTTTAAGGTCTTATATTATAAGTTGACCTTAAGCTAGAGCTAATTCTTCTCCTCTTTTCTTCATTTTCAAACTTTATATTTAATTTTTCAATCAATCTTTCAAAAAACTTTTTGTTTTTATAAGTCTTTCTCTTTTTTCTTAAGTTCATCTCATCTCTAATCTCACAAATTCTAAAAAAACCCTCCTTTGTTAAATGCTTAAACTCTTTTACAAGTTGAATTGCTTCTTTCCACAAAAGAAAATCTTCTTTCTTTGAAGAAAGAAAGAGTCGTTCATCTATTGCATCTAAAAATTTATTCAAATTTTTCAATCCCCTAACTACAAGCATAGCTTTTTTCCTTATTCTAATTTCCCCAACTCCAATTTCTTTTTTAAATTCTTTTAGAACGTTTAAATCTTCTTTTTTTAAAGCTAGAGAAAATATTGGCTGAACAAAAATTCTATTATTTCTAACTCCAATATTAATATAAAAATTCCCTTTCATTTCTATTAAACAGTAAAACCATTCTCTCATGAAGTCTATTTATCCTTTCAGTATAAATATTTAAATAGTTTTCTGCATAAATCTTAAAAAGCTATGCAAAACCACTAAAAAGTGATAAACATGGCAAAGAAAAAAGTTGTAAAGGTTCAACTTCAAAAAAAGCCAGGTTTAGCTTGTCCAGAGTGCAGAAGCACAAACATTATTGAGGATCCCGTTAGAGGAGAATTGATTTGTCAAGATTGTGGGTATGTCATTAGTGAAAGTCTTGTGGATACTTCTCAAGATTGGAGGGCTTTCGATAGCGATCAAATGACAAAAAGAGCAAGAGGAGGAGCTCCTTTAACTTTTAGCAAGCATGACTTAGGAATAACGACTGAAATCGGAAAAGGAGTTTTAGAGCTATATAAGGTTGCCCCTACTAAAAGAGCTCAATACTATAGAATGACAAAATGGCATAAAAGGCTAATAAGAAGCAAGGATAGAAACCTTTCTTACGCTTTATCCGAATTACAAAGAGTAATTTCATTCTTAGGATTATCTAGGGCTATTCATGAAAAGATTGCAAAATACTATAATGAAGCTGTTAACAGAGGGTTAATAAGGGGAAGAAGTATAGAAGCCGTTATTGCTGCTTTAACTTATGCTGTTACAAGGGAAATGAATTCTCCAAGAACTCTAGAAGAAATTTTAGAAGTATGCAATGTTAATAAAAGAGAAGTTGGAAGAGCTTACAGATATTTGTCTAGAGAGCTTGGAATAAGAATTTTGCCCGCAGACCCAGCAAGCTTCATTCCTAGATTTTGCACAATATTAAATTTAAGCGATAAAGTTCAAGCAAAAGCTTTGGAAATTTTAAAGAAAGCAAAGAAAGTTGGAATAAGTAGTGGGAAAGGGCCAACAGGAATTGCCGCTGCTGTCATTTATATAGCGAGCGTTTTGGTTGGCGAAAGGAGAACTCAAAGAGAAATAGCCGATACCCTTGGAATAACGGAAGTAACCATAAGGAATAGATTCAAGGAAATTGCCGGCAAACTTGGAATCGAAAAAGAGATTGAAGAGAAAGAAAAAGAACTTGAAGGTTGAATTTTATCTCTAGTAATCTTTTTATTCTTGCTAGTTAAATAAAATTTAGGTGTAAACATGAATCTAATGGAGTTCCTAAAATCAAGAAATGGGATGATAGCAATTGCAATAATATTAATCATCATAGTAATCCTTGGACTATACTTTGGTGGACTGCTAAAACTATAAATCTTAAAAACATTTTCTTTTCTTTTCTTTTTTATAACCTCAAAAAATATTTTATTCAAAAATCATCCAACTAAAAATAAAAACAAAAAAAGGAAAAGTATTTATTTTATCTCTAGTCTTTAAATTATCTATTGGGATGGAGCTGGTTGTTGAGATTGTTCGGCAGGTTGCTCTTCCTTCTTTTTCTTCTTTGCCATATCTCTCACCTCGTATAATCAATTGACTAACTAGTATTTAAAGCTAACTCTTTGTTTATTTTTAATAACCACTTTAGTGTGAAGATGATTCAAAACATGAAAATTCCATAACTACTGTTCAGTAGCTTTTGATAAATTGTGCGCTGAAATTAGCTCTTTTTCAAAGATTTTCAATTCTTTTGGAATTTCAACGTCTAAGCTGTCTTTCAAACTAAGGTTTCTTTTTTTCTTCTCTCTCCAAACAAACGAGTTGAACTCAAGAAGTTTTTGAGTATAGTTAGATAAATCTTCAGTTTCTATTTTTTCATCGAATAATTGACAGTGAATACTATCCTTTCCATACATTCTTAACCAAATATACTCTGTAACGAATGGAATGATTGGAGCTAAAAGTTTTAGAATCGTTTTCATAACCTTATGCAACGTATACCAAGCAGCCTTTTGCTCTTCTTCGCTAAAACTTTCTCCATACGCTCTCTTTTTAACTATTTCAATGTAGTGCGAAGCAAATAAATTCCATAAGAATTCTCTTGCTTCTGTTGCTGGAATGAAGAAATTAAAGTATTTGTAGCCTTCTATACATTTTTCATAGGTTTTCTTTAACTCGCTTAAAATCCATTTATCACTAGGCAAAAGCTTACTTTCATCAAAAACCTCTATTACTGGAAATTGAGATACAAATCTAGCAACATTCCAAAGCTTTGTTATAAATTTAGAAGCATTTTCCACTCTTTTCTCGCTAGCTCTAAAATCAAACCCTAGGCTAGCTTCACTAGCCCCCCAATATCTAAAAGCATCAGCTCCATACTTTTCAATCAAAGGAATAGGATCAATAACGTTTCCTTTGCTTTTGCTCATCTTTTCTCCTTTTTCATCGACACAATAACCAGTAATCCAAGCTTTTTGAAATGCCCTTTTTCCAATCAACTGGTAAACTCTAAGTAAACTGTAGTACAACCAAGTCCTAACTATATCCTTTCCCTGAGGTCTAACTGTTGCTGGGAAAATTTTCTTAAAGAATTCCTCATCTCTCATAAACCTGGAGATAAATAAAACGCTTATGCTAGAATCAAACCAAGTGTCGAAAGTTCTTGTTTCTCCTATAAATTCTGTAGAACCACAAGCTTCACATTTTTCAAAAGGAGCTTTCTCTTTCCAAGGTCTATAGTATTTTCCTGGCTTAGGAACATGAGGTTTACCACATTTTTTACAATACCAAATAGGTATTTCAGTAGCATAATACCTTCTTCTTGAGATTGGCCAATCTTTTGTTATCGAATTTATCCAATTTATCAGCAATTGTCTATGGAATTCTGGTAAGAATTCAAGCTCATTAGCAATTTTCATCATTTCCTCTTTAAACTCTAACTGCTTTAGATAAATCTCTTGCATTGGTATTATCTCTATAGGATTGTGACTTCTTTCACAAGTTGGTGTTCTATGCATTATTTGTTCAATCTTAACAATCAATCCAGCTTGCTTTAGATCTTCAATGATTTTTTCCCTTGCTTCCTCTATTTTAAGACCAGCATATTTTCCAGCAGCAGTTGTCATTTTTCCATCTTCGTCTATAGCTATTATCTCCTTTAACCCAAGCTCTCTGAAAAGCATAACATCATTATAGTCACCGTAGCTACAAACCATTTCCATTCCGCTTCCGAATTCAGGTTTTACAATCGGGTGAGCTAAAATTGGGACCTCCCTTTCATAAATTGGGACTATTGCTTTTTTACCAACCAAATGCTTGTACCTTTCGTCTTCCGGATTAACCAAAACAGCCTGACAAGAGCATAAAAGTTCTGGTCTAGTTGTTGCTATAATAATTTCTTCATTATCGGTTGTTCTAAACTTTATATAAACAAGTTTTGTTGGCAATTCCTCATAAACAACTTCTGCATCAGCAATAGTTGTCTTACAAACAGGGCAATAATTGTTTGGTCGGGTATCGAAGTAAATCAATCCTCTATTCCAAAGTTCTATGAAAGTTGCTTGAGTTAGCTTTCTATATTCTTCGCTATCAGTTTGATAATAATTGTCGAAATCGCCAGAAAGACCTAAACTCTTCATTATCTTTAACATCTCTGATTCTAATTCATCTAAAGCTTGCTTACAATATTTTAAAAACTCCTCTCTTGGCATTTTGTGCAAACTTATGTTGAATCTTTTTTCTGCGTATCTCTCGACGCCTATTCCATTCCTATCCATTCCAATTGGAAAATAGACAGAATAACCGAGCATTCTTGCGGCTCTAGCAATCATGTCTATTTGTGAGTAATGAGAAGCAGCACCAACGTGCCACGGCCTCCCATTACCGCCGGTTTAAGCCGGACTCGGATAGGGAGGTGGTGTGTCGATCGAAAATATTTTTTCCGCATTTACATTAAACCTATAGATTTTGTTCTTTACCCATTCTTGAAAGATTTCCTTTTCTCTTGCTATATTCCATCTCTTTTCTTCAAGCTTTGGTTGGAATTTCACGTCATCACCTCACTTTCCAGTTTCATCTTGAAAATCGAATTTAAACCATGAGAAATAATATTGAATAGAAAGAAATAAGTTTTTCTTTCCTTACAAGCGTACCCGATGCTCACCTTCCATGAATTTTATTTACATTTGTTCTATTTAAATATGTCCATAAAGTGTTATGAGGAATGCTCATGCAAGTTTATGAGACATACTCCAACTTAATTGAGTTGTTCTCTTTGTTCTCTTTGATATTTAAATAAAGAAAACAAAGGAAACTATGATAGCTCCAATAAAAAAAGAGAGAATTTTTAGAGTTCTTTCTACTCAAGAGAATTTAACAATAACGAAAATTTCTGAGCAAACAAAGCTCGCAAAATCTTATGTTTCAAAAGTTGTTAACGAATTGAAAAAGAAGGGAATCGTATTTGGAGCAGAAAAAATTCATGTAAATTACGATAAGCTAATAAGAGAGTGGGGAATTTTAAAAAGGAAAGTTTTTGAAAGTATGCAACCATTAATTATTGACATTTTAATTCCAGATCGTTTGAAGTTGATTATCAAAAATTACGCTATTTCTGGACCTTTTGCTGAAATGCTCGTTCAAGGAGAATCTTCTGGTAAGCCAATAATTGTTTACATTTCTGAAGAAGAAATGGAAAAAAGAAAAAGTCAGATTTACAAGCTTGGGTCAATCGGAAAAGGTTTTGTCCATATTTATGTTTATGATGAAGACATTCTTCGCTACAAATGGGAAATTAAAGGGTGGAAAATTGTTAGCATTCCTCAGCTATGCGCTGATCTTATAGCTGAAGGAATGTTCGCAGATTTAGGAATGAAGCTTTTTGAAAGGTGGTTGAATGCTGGTAGAAGAATATAGAGAAATTAGCGACATTTCCTTTAACGAATTAAAAAAAGTATGGAAAGCTGTTAAAGAAAATGCCTTGCTAATAGGAGGATGGGCTGCACATTTTTTATCCAACAACCAATTTCGTTCTTGGAAGGGAATAGATTACATTGGCTCAAAAGATATAGATTTAGGAATAAAAAGCGAGAATTTGGATATTGTTTCAAAAAAGCTTGAAAGTTTGGGTTATCTTCCAATAAACTTTAGGTTTTACAAAATTTTTGAGAGGTCAACAAAAAAACCTTTGGAAGAAAAAGCAGCTAGTAAGATTCCTCTCTTCCAACTTTTTTATCTTTATGTAGATGTTATACTTGACAAAAAAGTAAAAGCAAAAACGACTTTTTTTCATGACCCAATAATAGGTTTTTGTTTTAGAAATAAACTATGGGTTGAAATAAACGATTTTAAAGTTATAAGGCCAGAAGTTCTCGTGTTAACTAAATTAAGAATTTTGAAGGATAGAAACGAAGAAAAAAGAATTAAAGATATTTTGGATTGTATTTTTGTTGTAAATTTTTCCAATTTTGACAATAGTTTCTTCAAAGAAATTTCTTCGATGTATAAAATAAGCGAAAAAAGCAAAAAAATTGCAGTGAAAGTTTTAGGTTCGCATGAAATAGAAACAGAACTTTTGAACTTGAGGTTTGATAGTAGCGAAATTCAAAGCGTTAAAACAACTTTTCTATCAATACTTTAAAACCTCGCAGTTCCTTAACCTTTTTCAATTAATTTTTTAATTCGATGCAACCTATTCAACCTTTTCTATTTCTCCCTTTGGTAAAATTATTATTGGTCTAGATTCATTCAAAGCTCTTGCAATTTTCTCTCTTGCACTCTCTAATAGACGCCAAACTGTTCCTCTAGAAGTATTCATCTTTTTTGCAATTTCTTCTTGTGTTAATTTTTCTAAATCGCTAAGTCTAAAAGCTTCAAATTCAGGATAAGTTAATTCTATTGGTTCTGAATTTAACATTGGTCTTGGAATGAATTCTTTAGCTTTTGGTAAGGCTGAAATATACAAGTAGTTAAAGGGTCTTCCAGGACCCATTCTTCTCATACACCATCTCCATCTTGGCATATTCTTTATTGAGAATAAAATTTAAATACTTGCAAATGCACATAATTATTATGTGCAAAAGCACAAAATGGAGGTGAGATAAATGTTTTTGGGAAGAGGGTATAGATGGATGTTTTGGTTAACAGGAATGCCAGGATGGATGAGAGCAGGAGCTTGCAGATGGTTTCCTTGGTTACCTAGAGGTTGGTGGACTGGAGCTTATGGGTCAATAACATGGACACCACAAGGACCAGTACTAGCTTCACAACTTTCAACACAAACTCAACCGCAAATAACAAAGGAACAAGAAATTCAATATTTAGAAGAAGAAATAAGAGCTTTGGAAGAGGAGAAAAAAGCTTTAGAACAAGAGTTGGAATCCTTGAGAAAAAGAATTAACGAATTAAAGGAGCAGAAATAAGTAATTAGTAGGTAATGAAAATGAGAGTAGCTGTATCAGCAGCCGGAAACACTTTGGATTCTCCAGTAGACCCAAGGTTTGGTAGGTGTGCTTATTTCATAATAGCAGATGTTGAAGGAAGTGAAATAAAAAATGTAGAGGCAATACAAAATCCCGCTATGATGGCAAGAGGTGGCGCAGGAATTCAAGCAGCCCAATTGATTGCAAGTAAGAAAGTAGAAGTTTTAATTACTGGCAATATAGGACCAAATGCTGCAGGAGTTTTATCTTCAACAGGAATGAAAATTGTAATTAGCATGCCAGGAATTTCTGTCAGAGAAGCTATTGAGAAATATTTGAAAGGTGAGCTAAGAGAAGTTCAAGGACCAACAATGGGTTTTGGAGGATTTGGTGCAGGAAGAGGAAGAATGGGCTTTGGTAGAAGATTTCAATAAAAACTTATCGATAGGTAGAGGATCTTGAAGATTATAATTGCTTATGATAACAAAGGAAGAGCTGAATTTAAAACAGGATGGGGTTTCTCTTGTATTGTTGAAGCTCAGAGAAAAATCCTATTTGATACAGGTTGTAATGGAGTAGAATTATTGTTTAATCTAAAGAAACTCGAATATACTCCAAAAGATTTTGATATTTTATTTCTTTCTCATCAACATTGGGATCATATAGGAGGTTTGTTTGAAATATTAGAAGAAAATAAAAATCTGAAAGTTTTCGCATTGGAATCTTTTTCCTCTCATTTAAAAGATGAAATTAGAAAAAAGGCAGAATTGATTGAAGTTAGAGAAGAAAAAAAGATATTTGAAAATGTTTATACTACTGGTTTGATTAAAAATAATCCAGATGAACAATCTTTGATTGTAAAAACAGAAAAAGGTTTGGTTATTGTTACAGGCTGTTCACATCCAGGAATTGTTAATATAATCAAAAAAGCAAAAGAGATGCTTAAAGAAAATGTTTATTTAGTTGTCGGAGGTTTTCACTTGTTTGATTCAAGTAATACTGAGATAGAAGAAATTGTAAGAAGTTTTAGAGATTTAGAAGTAGAAAAAGTTGCCCCATGTCATTGTACAGGAGAAAAAGCTATTTCTATGTTTGAGAAAGAGTACAAAGAAGATTTTATAGAGACTGAAGTCGGTAAAGTAATTGAGGTGTAGACAATGAACTTTAGAGAAAGAATAGATAAACTAAAAAAAGGAGAAAAAGCGACAAAAATTTCTACTTTAACAATTGCTATATTAGCTTTAATCGAAGCTGTTGTTGGTACCATTTCTGGAGCTACAATTTTGGTAGCAGACGCTTTACACAATGCTATAGATTCACTAACAAGTTTTGCTTCATTATTTGGCTTGAAAATTTCTCAAAGAAAACCTGATGAAAAATTTCCTTATGGATACTATAAAGCAGAAAATTTAGCTACTCTTTTCATTTCAGTTTTTATATTTTATGTTGCTGTTGAATTGCTAATAGAAGGATACTCAAAGATTTTTACGCTAACTGAAATTTCCATGCCTTTTCAAGCAATGTTTGTAGCATTGGTTTCTTTAATAGTTTCATATCTTTTAGCAAGGTACATGAGAAAGGTTGGGAATGAAATAAATTCTCAATTGCTAATAGCAACTTCTCAAGAAAAATTAACTGATGTATTTTCTTCTATTGTTGTTTTGATAGCAATATTGGCAACTTTCTATAGAATTCCTTACATTGAAGGTTTATTTACTATTCTATTCTCTCTTTTAGTATTAAAATCTGGAATATTCATCATAAAAGATTCAATTTTTGCTTTAATGGATGTCAGTCCTGGAAAAGAAATTGAAGAGAAAGTAGGAAAAATAATAAGTTCTATTGCTGGGGTAGAAGAATTTAAAGATTTGAAATTAAGGAAAGCTGGACCATTCATTTTTGGTGAAGTTACGATAAAAATAAGGAAGCACGCTGACGTCAAAAGAGCTCATGAGATAGCTGATAGCATAGAAAGTAAAATTAAGAAAGAAATAGAAGAAATAGATTCTTTTACGATTCATGTAGAACCTTATGAAAGCGAAGAAGTAAAATTGGCTATACCTATTGATACAAATAAAGGATTGAGTTCAGAGGTTAGCAAACATTTTGGAAGAGCTAATTATTTTGTTTTTGTAATTGTAAACAAAAAAGAAGGAAAAATTATTTCATTTTACACAAAGAACAATCCTTACAAAGAGAGAGCAGCAAAGGCAGGACTTTTTACAGCTAACTTTCTTGTTAAAGAGAGAATTGATGCGTTAATTACGAAAGAAGTAGGAGAGATATCTTTTCATACTCTGAGAGACAATTTAATTGATATTTACAAAGCTGAAGGAAAGACTGCCAGGGAAGTTATTGAAAATTTTATGAAAGGTAAGTTAGAAATTTTAAATAAACCTACTAAAGAAGAAATAGTAAGTGAAACTCCAACTGAATATAGATTTGGTAGATTGAGGAGAAGAGGACCTTGGTGGAGAGTATGGTAAGAGTGGCTATAGCTTGTGATAAAGGAAATGTTTCGCAACATTTTGGACATTGTGAAGAATTTGTTATCTATGAAATCGAAGGAAAGGAGATTAAAAGAAGAGAAATTGTGAAAAATCCTGGTCATATTCCTGGCTTTCTTCCAAAGTTTCTTAAAGGAAAAAATGTAGATGTGGTAATAGTAGGTGGAATTGGAGCAAGAGCGCTTGAATTATTTAAATCAGAAGGGATAAAAGTGATTTCAAATGTTTTTGGAAATGAAGATGATGTTATTCAAAAATTTTTGAAAGGAGAGCTTGAGGAAACAAGCGAACCTTGTAGCAATCATGAGTGTAAAGAGAAAGAATGAATTAATAGTAAAAAGAAAAAATACTTTATCACTACTGAAATGGTGAAGTCATGCAGATAATTTCATCTACTGGGGTTAAAGGTGGGGTTGGGAAATCTACCTTTGCGGTTCTTCTGGCATTAAAAAAAGCTAAGCAGAACAAAAAAGTTGTTTTATGCGATTGTGATGTCGAGTGTCCGAATGACTATTTAATCCTAAATCAAAAGCTAAAAAATCCTGAACCAATATACCAAGAATTTCCAAAATTGAATAAAAAGAAATGTAGGAAATGTGGTTTATGTGCAAAATCTTGCAGAAATAATGCAATTTTTTGGGTAGAAGGGCAATATCCAAAGTTTATCCTAGATTTATGTACAGCTTGTGGAGCTTGTTGGATTTCTTGTCCATATGGAGCAATAGAAAAGAAAAAAGTGATTGTAGGAAAATCTTTCATCAATAAAGTAAAAGATAATCTTTGGTTATTTACGGGAAAATCTAAAGCAGGAATTTCAGAAACAGGACCTATAGTCAAAGAAGTTAAAAAAAGAGCAATAGAATTTGCTAAGAAAATAAATGCTGATTATTTGATTATTGATACAGCGCCAGGAGCACATTGTAATGTAATTCATGCTTTGTTAAATAGCAATAAAATCTATGCTGTTACAGAGCCAACACCTTTAGGAGCTTACGACCTTGAGATAATTTTAGAACTTACAAAAATATTAAAAATTCCAACAGAAATTGTTTTGAACAAAGCTGATGTTGGCAATAAAAAGGATATTGAAAAAATTGCAAAAAGGTTCGATACAAAAATTTCAATAGAAATTCCATATTCGGAAGAATTAATCAAAGCATATTCTTCTGGTAAATTAGAAAAAATGGTGGATTTGATATGAAAATAGTTGTTGCTAGTGGAAAAGGTGGAGTAGGGAAAAGCATGTTAGCTTCAGCTCTTGCTTTATTGTTCTCTAAAGAAAGAAAAATTGTTGCTTGCGATTGTGATGTAGATGCTCCAAACTTGGGGCTATGGTTAGGAATTACCGAGTATGATATAATAGAAAAGATTTCAACTTCAGAGAAAGCCTTTATCAATAGGAAAAAGTGTGTAAATTGCGAAAAATGTGCAAAAGTTTGTCCATATGGGGCTATTGAAATAAAGAATGGAAAAATTGAAATAAATCATCTTTTGTGTGAAGGCTGTGGGGTTTGCCAATTGGTTTGTCCAAAAGGTGCAATTGAAATAAAGCCAGTAAAAAACGGAGAAATAAGAATAAATACAACAAAGTACAACTTTCCTCTAATTTCTGGTAAGCTTTATCCTGGCGAAAGCGGTTCAGGTAAAATAGTAGAAGAATTAAAAAGAAGAGCAGAAGAGTTTGACAATGAAATAACAATTTTTGATTCAGCTGCAGGAATTGGATGCCCTGTTATAGCTTCTGTTAGAGGAAGCGATTTTGCCGTTTTAGTAACAGAGCCAATCCCTTCAGCTTTTTTTGATCTTAAAAGAATTTTAGAGGTTGTTAACTATTTTAAAATTCCTTATGGAATTGTTATAAACAAATTCGATATGAATCAGAGAATTTCTAAAAAGATTGAGAGGTTTGCAGGAGAAAAATTGTTAGGAAAGATTTCATACGATAAAAAGATTGTGGATTGTATTGTAAATTTAAAGCCTGTTATAACATCTGATTCAAAAGTTGTTGTGGAGATTGAGAAAATATTTGAAAAAATGAAAGAAAAAATAGGTGAGAAAAATTGAGTGTAAAAGTATTTTCAATGTCATAGAGCAATTTTCATTTTTCTCAAACTCTTATCAGTTACCCATCTTTATCAAAGTATCATAAATCTAGAAGCTTTGTTATACAAGTGTTGGTTTGAATAAAGTTAAAAGTAAGTTATATCAACTTTAGAATTATCTTATAGCAAAGCTTATATATGATTGTAATACGTATTACATACCATCTTCAACTGGCAAAAATTAAGTAAGGTTTCAAAAAATGAAACCATCTTATAGAGCAAGAATTTTATTACTATCTTCCAGTGTCGACAAAAATCGACAGTTTTTCCTAAAAACTTTTACTTGTTGGAGATAAAATTAAAAAGGAGAAAGAATTTAAGGAATTACAGTGTTTATTTCTAGGATTTTTTATTTTGTTTCTAACTGTCGAATCAATTCGACAGTTCTTAAGGCATTTTGGGAGCCTAAACAAGAAAAAATTATGAGGAAAATTACTAGAAATAAATAAAAAACTAGAGATAAATTGCATACAGTAACATGTACTCTTCCCCGAAAGGATTTATATATAGTCTTTACAATATTAAATTAGTGTATAGATAAGTAAGTGACGACAATGGAAGATAGTGAGAAGTTAGAAGTAAAGAGGGACAAAAAAGTTCAAGAAGAGAAAGCAGCGAGTAGAATGAAACTCAAACTCGAAATTTTGTTAAATGGAAGACTTACCATAGGCGATAAGATACCTCTAAGAAAATGGGAAAAAGAATGGCCTTTACCCGAAGAATGTAGAATTGAAAAATACAAGACAATTCTAAAAAATCATGGTAAGAAAATAGAAGTGGAAAGATATCGACTAATAGGAAAAATGGGAAATCTTCCAAATAGCAAAGCAAAGATGTTTTACAAGGGTAACTCAACTCGAGGTTTGCCTTATGTAACAAAGGACGGTTATGTGTGGTGTATATTGAAATCAAACTTTCCTCCACAATTAGTTGTTGATGCATCAAGTCTTTCTACGGATGGAGAATGGTTGTACCTGAAAGTTCCTAAAAACAAAATAGGAGTTTGGCGTAAGAATCGTATTGAGAAAGTTACTTTTTGTATTCTTCCTAAAGAAATTGATTTGACAGACGAATTCTGGGAAGTATTTGGAATTCTTCAAGGCGAGATGACGCAGAAAGGTAGAGACGTAAGTATAAGTAATACAGAGCCTTTAATCATAAATCTAATTCTAGATTTCTTTGATAAGAACGAGATAATTTCGAAAAATGATTGGAACATTACTGTATCTATTAACAGCAAAAACATACCTTACAATCAAAGAGAGGAGCTTTCTGAGAAAATAAGAGAATATTGGTCTACTAAACTTACCATACCTCCAGAAAAAATATCAAACATATACTGGTACGATCAGTTTAATTCTACACTTGAGGAAAACTATGGTGAGATAAATCTAAGATTCGAAAATATTTGTCTTCGAAAGGTTATAGATTTGCTTCTAGAATTTGCAAAGAAAGAAGCACTTAAGGATGAAAAATACGCAATACCATTCTTAAGAGGTTTGTTCGCGGCTGAAGGGAATGTTACTTCTGATAAAAGCGAGCGATTATTAGAATTAACGTTGTCAGCTAAAAAACTTGAAGATAGAAAGTTGTACAAAGAAATTTGTGAAGTTGCAGGATTAGAAGCAACTTATGAAATTAAACATCATCATGTGTTAATCTTTGGTATTGTCAATTTTCTAAAGTGTTTAAAGAATGATATCTTCAGACTTCATGAAAAAAGAAGGGAAAAGTTTATTACTAATCTAAAAAATCTCACAACAATTAAAGCACTTTCTCATATTCTTAACTCACCAAAAACAGTAAGGGAGCTTGTAAAGATACTTAAACTAAGAGATTATAGAAACCTGAATAAAAACTTAAGCAAACTAGTAAAAGAAAATCTACTTTGGAGAGAAAAAACGAAAAAGTGCTTTGTATACTATCCTACAAAAGAACTTAAATCGTTGCTTTATTGAATTAAACTCTAGAGTTGCACTTCAGAATAATCTTTTCGTTACTGTTATTGACTTCATAGCTATTCTTTTTACTATCCTTTTACCACTCCCAAGGGCTGTAATCTTGCGACCTTTTTGCTTATTCCTGCTTCTTCTATAGCATCAACTACTAAAGTTGATAGCTTGTAGGCTTCGGGTCTTTCTTCACTTAAAACACGCATACTTGCAGCTCTGGCTAAAATCCCTTTCTTACTTAATTCTCTTAAAACTTCCTCTCCCCTTACTTGTTTTATTGCTTTTGCTCTCGATTCAACTCTACCAGAACCATGGACTGTAGAGTAGAAAGTTTCTACTGATTTTTCTGTTCCAACTAGAACAAAACTAGGAGTCGCCATCGAAGCCCCAACGAGTACTGGCTGACCTACACTTTTATAATCAGATGGTAATGCAGGATGATGAGGAGGTAAGTTTCTTGTGCTACCTTTACGATGAACGTAAACTTTTCTTTTTTTACCATCAATTTCATACTCTTCAGTTTTACAGGTGTTGTGTGTCACGTCATAAACAACTTCTAATCCTATATCTTCTAATTTCATCTTTAAAACTTTAACAAAACTTTCCCTTAGCCAATGAGTAATTAACTGTCTATTAGTCCAAGCATAATTCATTGCACATGCCATCGCAGCAAAGTAATCTTCACACTCTTTTGTTCCAGCTGGGGCATAAACAAGTTCTCTATCTGGAAGCTTTCTTAATTCATCTCTAAATCTAGATTCTAAAATTCTCAAGTAATCTGTGCAAACTTGGTGGCCAAAACCTCTTGAACCTGTATGTATCATTACACAAACCTGCCCTTCTCTTTCTATTCCAAAAACTTTTGCAACTTCTGACAAATAAATTTTATCTACTTTTTGGATTTCAAGAAAATGATTTCCAGCTCCTAAAGTTCCAAGTTGTGGAGCTCCTCTTTTCTTTGCTTCATTCGAAACCTTTTCTGGATTCGCTCCTTTCATACAACCATTCTCTTCCAAATGCTCTAAATCCTTCTCAGTTCCATAACCTTGCTCAACGGCCCACTTAGCTCCATCGATAAGAACCTCGTCTAGCTGAGAAATACTTAGTTTGATTTTTCCTGTTTCTCCAACCCCACTTGGAACATTTCTGAAAATTGTATCTAGCAATTCTTTCAGCTTGGGTCTTACTTCATCTTCTGTTAAATTTGTTCTGAGGAGGCGGATCCCGCAATTGATATCAAATCCGATTGTGGTATTCAACTTCCACCGGGCGAGATTCCACCTTCGTAATAGTCTAGAGCTGCTACTCCTCCTATAGGAAATCCGTATCCAAAATGCATATCAGGTAAGGCAATACTGTACTTTTGAATTCCTGGTAAGAAAGCTACATTGGCAGCTTGTTCTATTGCTCCTTCTTCTACTTCTTTCAAAAGAGTTTCTGAAAGGTAAAGTCTTGCTGGAACTCTCATTCCTGGTTTTGTATCTTTAGGTAATTCCCATGTAGCAGGACCAACTTTCCTCAGTTTATCTTTTAGACTAACTTTTACCACCTCCAATACAATTTTCTATTTTATTGGCGTGCAGAACTAGCTGCACGCACCGTTTCCGCAATTTAAGCAGCGGTGCGTGCCAATAAATTTTAACTATTTAGCATTTGAAAACTTGATTTAAAAGCTTTAATTTAAAAGTTCAAAACTAGAGTGATTATAATCCCATCTTTCTTAGTCTTTCCTCGCATTCCTCTCTAATCTTTTTTACAAACTTAGAACCTTCTTCATCCGTCCATATACCTGCAGCTTCTTCCAAAGCCTTAGAAAATTTCTCTAATCTTTTTCCCTTTTTCAACATCACAAGCTCGCATACTTTAATTTATTTGTTTAAAAAATTCTATCTTGTTATGCTTGCATTTTTAACAATCTCATAAAGTTTTCTTGCTTTTTCATCTTTCTCAAAGTGATTTCTTATTGGCTCTAAAATTAAGTTCAAATGTTCTGCAACTGCATTTTTTAAATCAAGAGGATGAATTTTTCCTTCAGCATAAGCTTTAGCAAACTCTTCATAACTTTTGAATTCTATTTTACCACCAAACTTCTCTTCTCTCTTTATCACAAAACTATCGAACTTTCTGAAAATTATGTATCTAACAATTTCAACTACTGGATTTTCTTCTAATTGTTTGGGTGGACAAAATGCATTGAGTATTTTCTTTTTTATTTCTTCTTCGCTATCATGAATGAAAATAGCAGTCTCTGGTTTACTTTTACTCATCTTAAAGCTAATTTGCTTGTTTATTGATTCATTTTCATCAAAAGCTCCCATTCTACCAGAAGATTGTAAACCCATTAACAAATGGTGATGTATTGCTACAGGCTTCTTTCTTCCAAATTCTTCAACAATTTCTCTAACTAGCATATTTACTTTTCTTTGATCCATTCCGAGCTGGCAGATATCAACGCCTTTTTTATCGTTTAGCATTAAAACGTCTGTAGCTTGCATCAAAGGATAAATAAGCAAGGAAGGATTTTTTACTTCGCTTTCTTCTCTTCCAGCAATCGTCACAGCTCTCAAAGTCCTTTTTATCGTTACAAGCTTTGAGATTTTTAGAAAAGTTTCCCAATATTCTGGATCTTTAACCAAATCGCTGCACCAAACAATTTTTATTTTGCTTACATCTACTCCACAAGCTTTCCATCCTTCTATGAAGTATTCTCCAGCTTTTCTTATCAGCTCTAAATTTCCACCTAACTTATTGTTTAAGTAAGCAAACCAATCAGCAATGTAGAGTATGAAATCAATTTTCGCTTCAATGAAATCTTGAAGTTTTATTGCTCTTAGTAAACCAGTACCAATATGCATTAAACCGCTTGGCTCAAAACCATCGTAAGCAACTATCCTATCTTTTGTTTTCAAAAGTTCTATAAGTTCTTCTTCTGTTACAATTTCTTCAGTTGGTTCTCTTTTAATCAATTCAAACCTTTCTTGCCAATCCATTTCTTAATTAAAATTTGGAAACTTATAAGAGTGTTGGTCATATTTAGTTGACCATTTTTGCTCTAGCAAAGTTTTTATTGATTTTTTCAAAATAATACAATGGTAGATGGAGTCCAATACGATTATCTGAAGAACAAAAACAAGCTTTAAAGAGAATTTTTGTTAGAGCCTTGAATAGGAATCAACTT
>Ga0078972_1003795_pt1 | contig 43908 bp, 43 predicted proteins | sample YelNatPaOPGAMG01_FD_67568 | JGI IMG/M metagenome (GOLD analysis project Ga0078972, IMG submission 67568) | Hot spring thermophilic microbial communities from Obsidian Pool, Yellowstone National Park, USA - OP-RAMG-01 (SPADES assembly) (version 2) | ecosystem: Environmental > Aquatic > Thermal...
GGTGCTGCTGGCTGCGCGCAACCTTTCGCTGGCAGAGGTAGAGGCGGAATTGACGCGTCGTCATCAGCCCCGGCCGGAGTGAACCACAGCGTTTGACGGGGGAGGAACAGCACGTTCGTAAAACACCAGCAGCGTGCTGCCGTACTTCCGTTGCTCAAGTTCGACGAAGTGGCGTAGAGCAAGCGACAGGTATTCGCGCGGGTGAATCTGGACAATTGCCCAGCCATCCTCCACCAGCCAGGTTGGGCTGGCATCCAGCGCCAGGAGGGCGCGCTGCCACAGCCCCTGATATTGTGGGGGCGCGATGTAAACATAGTCGAACTGCCTGTCTGGCGAGGCGGCCAGCAAGGCAAAGGCATCACCGCGCCGCACTTCGGCGCGCTCGCTCAGCCCACAATGATTCAGATTCCAGCGAATAGTCTCAATGGAAAGGCGGTTCAGGTCGGAGAAGCGTACAAAGGCCGCGCCGCGACTGAGAGCCTCAATGCCAATGGCGCCGGTACCGGCGAATAAATCCCACCAGGCAGAGTCAGGCACATCGGCAGCCAGGATATTGAATAAGGCCTGCTTGACCATGTCGGTCACCGGGCGTGTGCTCTCGCCGGGCACCGATTTCAGTTTTCGGCCGCGCGCCAGGCCACCTGCCACACGCAATCCCATCGCGTTTTACTCCCGATGAGGTTGCTCCACGGCGAGGCGCGCGGCGCGCAAATTGCCGTGCGGGGCGATGATGGGCGTCACGCAGCCTGTGGCCAGAATAAAACGCCGCCCCCCGGTCTGGCGTATGGCCTCTTCGGCCTCGCGGCGCACGGCAGTCGCATCGCCAAAGACCAGAGTCTGCTGCCGGAGGCCGCCGCAGAGCACCTGCTTTGGCAACTGTTGGCGCGCTTCGATCAGCGAAGGCCAGGTCTCGCGATCGTGCCAGTTGAGAATGGGGAACGACCAGGCATCAGCAAGGTCGGCTCGTGTGGGAAAATAGATATCCGTGCCGTGCAGGTGAAGCAAATTACACCAGAGCGGCCGCGCGGCTTGCAAGAGGCGTCGGTCGAAGGGCAGACCGAACAAGCGGTATTCTTCCACTGTCAGCAGGCTGGCGCGAGCATGTTGTACGGCGTAAAAAATACCGTCAATTCCGGCCTCGATGGCGGCCTGTACAAAGCGACAGGTAGTCTCGGTAATGGTTTCCAGGCCACGCTGCACGGCGTCAGGGAAGCGCCGCAGATGGGCCAGCAAACGTTCTCCGCCGGCCAGATTCTTGGCCTGCGCCAGCGGACTGAAGATCGTTGCCAGAATGGGGATGTGTGGCCCAAGCAGAGAGCGCAGGAGGCGCAGACAGGAGAGCTGTCCGGCCAGTGAGGGCGCGCCTTGCGGATCCAGCACAGGCAATCGTTCCCAGTCTGCAGGTTGCTGGACGACGCGTCGGGTGTAGCGGCGCGTTCCCTCTGCATCTCCTTCCCATACGTCTTCCACGCCCCAGTCCTTCACGCAGTAGGAAGAAGCCGGCGTGACCTTGACAAAATCAAACTCATAGCGGTGTTGGAAATCCAGAATCGCCGCCGCAAGGGAATCTGGTTCCTGATCGTCCACCGGAAAATGGCGCCAGAGAGCCACCGGCGGACGGTCGAGGGCCGGATCATCGGTCAGACAGGCCTGTACACGCTCACGTGGCGTCAGCATCTTCCCTCCGGGATCGCCGGCCCAACTCGCTCAACAGGCGGCGCATTTCTTCTTCTTCCCCTTCCTGCTGGTGGAAGTATTCGGTCATAAACGCGGAGCGTCGCAGACGCAACGCCATCGGCGCGACGACCCGTAGATCGGAGGCCGTAACGCGCTCGCGGCCGTCGGCGGCGGCGTAGGCGCGAGCCGCCTCAAACCAGGTGATTTCGGCGCGCAGACTGTCTATCCCCATTTTCTGCACCAGCCGAATGGCCTGATTGGCCAGCCGTTCCGGCAGGACCACGCGCGGCAGGCGAGCACGCGCGGCCTGAATTTCCTCCAGCGCGGCCTGAGTCTCGGCAGCATAGAGAGCATTCATGGCGCGCGGATTGGTCAGGTAGGCGCGCACACGACGATAGGCTTCCAGACGTTCGGCAGGCGTATCCAGCCCGCGCACGATGACGCGCAGTCCGAAGCGGTCAAGAATCTGCGGACGGAGTTTCCCTTCTTCGGGGTTCATCGATCCGATCAAAACGAAACGCGAGCGATAAGTCGCAGAGACCGGTCCACGCCGTACTGTAAACATTCCTTGCGCCGCCGCGTCCAGAATGGCATCCACAATATCGTCGTTCAGTAGATTGACCTCGTCAATATAAAGGAGATTGCGGTCGGCCTGAGCCAGAATGCCGCGCCGGATGCGCGGCCGGTTGGGAATGGGCGAGGTGCCTTCTTCTGCCCAGCCAACGACATCTTCGAGACGGGAGTTCAACGGTAGCTCGATGAGGCGCACCCGATCGGGCGCCGTCAGCGGTTCGCCGCGCGCGTACTTTTGCGCGCATGTCGGGCAGACCGCGTCCATGCCGCCTGTCTCGATGTCCTCCGGCATACAACCGTAGTAGCACAGAGAACGTTCTACTTTCGGGAGCAATTCGACCAGCGACCGGACGGCCGTCGTTTTGGCCGTGCCGCGTGGCCCAATCAATAGAATCCCGCCGGTATTGGAGTTGATGAGGCCCAGCAGCAGGGCCAGTTTCATTTCTTTCTGTCCGACAATTGCCAGGAAGGGGAATGGTACGACTTCTGCCAGCCGGCCTTCCTCTGGCGGCGGCAAAGGCACACCGCGCCCGGCCACATAGTCCACCAGATCGCGCAGCGAGCGGAACGGGTGGGCGATACGCTCCTTTGGTTCTGTTTCGGTTTCGAGCGGCGGCGCGGCCGCAGTGAGCGTACTGTTCGTCTCGTCGGGATTCATCGGGGCAACCCTTCGATTTTGCCTGTTGTCGTAACTACCTGTCCATCCATGTCATTGCGAGCTGCAAAGGCGGCGAAGCAATCTCAGGTTTCACAAAAGCAATTAAGAACATTCATGAGACTCGCGGGGGATTGCTTCGGCGGCAACTCGGGCGAGCCTCGGCGTGGCCCTGTCGCCGCCTCGCCATGACAGGGGTAGTAAGTAACTGTTGTCAGCACATGGCCCGGCCTGTCCTGCGGGCCTGGCGGCCGGGGAGGGGGGCCGGGACCTGAGGCGGCGGTGAGGGTCAATCCATATCCTGGCGCAGTTCACCGGCATCCGGCGGATGCAGGCGCTCCGGTTCCTCCAGCAAAACGTCCAGCACGCTGTAGGTGACCTCTTTCATCATTGGCGCCAGCGGTACTGTGGCGGGCGGACGCAATTTGGGCGGGGGCGGAGGAGGCGTTTTGCGCGGCTTAAGCGTGCTGGTGGCGCGCTTGCGCAGAATGCGCCGATCCTCGCTCAGGTAGCCTACATAGTATCCGAGCACGGAATAAACCTCGCGCTGCGGCGTGACGAAGCCAATCCACTCGCCCAGACGATTGAAGAGATAAGGATAAGCCAGAAACGCCTCGGCATCTCCTTTGGTGGTATAGATAGGGATAATTGTCTTCTGCGCGTCCATATCAACCACACCCATTCCAGATTTGGCAGACGTACATAGACCAGAGCTGGCCGCCTGTTTCCTCGTCTAAAGATATTTTACACCATGCCGGCCACCGTTCGGGCATCTTCAACTGCTTACATCATTATACGTCCAATAGCGATTGGCGAAAAAGTTCCATAACATGACCAGGCCGACTGCAATGGCCAGAGTAAAATTCTTGGCGGCGTAGGAAGGCGAAAGCGGCAATGAGACACGCTGGCACAACCGCAGGAGCGGTGGTTCGAGCCAGTACAAAATGGGAATGCGCAGCAAAACGCCGGCCACATTGACCACGAAAAACATCCCCAGCTGCTGCCAGATCGCTCGGGAGCGGGAATCGGGGTATGTCCAGTAGCGATTCCACAGGAAGTTGCTGATGACGGCGCAAACGAACGAAATCGTCCCGGCCACAACCAGCGGCGCAGCGAGAAGGCGCGTGAGCAGATTCATCACGCCGAAATCCACCACCGCGCCGATTGCACCGACAACCATAAACTTGGCGAAGCGGACGCGCTCGCGCGTGCTTGTCAGCAGGATCATACCAGGCCCATTTTTTGTTTGAAGTATGGGATGGTGCGGGCGATTCCTTCCTCCAGAGAAACTTTCGGTTCCCAGCCCAACAGGGTACGCGCGCGGGTAATATCGGGCCGGCGACGCTGAGGGTCGGAGCCTAGACGTTTATCCGGCAGGAAAACCACGCCGGCGCGGTTGCCGGTCAAGCGGTTAATGGTCTCGGCGAACTCCAGAATGGTGGTCTCGACCGGATTGCCAATGTTGACCGGTTCGTGGACATCAGCCATCAACAAGCGTACAATGCCTTCGATCAAATCGTCCACATAGCAAAACGAGCGCGTCTGCTGCCCATCGCCATAGATAGTGATTGGCTCGCCGCGCAAGGCCTGTTGCAAGAAATTGGGCAAAGCGCGTCCGTCATCCAGCCTCATGCGCGGCCCATAGGTGTTGAAGATACGCACGATGCGCGTGTTCACGCCGTGGGCGCGGTGATAGGCCATGGTCAGGGCTTCCGCAAAGCGTTTGGCCTCGTCATATACCGAACGCGGGCCCGTGGGATCAACATGACCCCAGTAGGTTTCCGTCTGGGGATGCTCCAGCGGGTCGCCGTAGATTTCGCTGGTGGAGGCCAGCAGGTAACGTGCCTGATGCGCTTTGGCCACACCCAGCGTATTGTGCGTGCCCAGCGCGCCGGCTTTCATGGTTTGAATGGGCAGGTTGGGATAGCCGTAAGGCGAGGCCGGGTTGGGGCTGGCCGGCGAGGCAAAGTGCAGAACGGCGTCTACTTTGCCGGGGACAAAGATATATTGCGAAACGTCGTGGCGATAGAAGGTAAAGCGCGGCTCTCCGGCCAGATGCGCCAGATTCTCGGCGCTGCCGGTGATGAAATTATCCATGCCGATCACCTCGTGCCCCTCTGCCAGCAGGCGGTCGCAGAGATGGGAGCCGAGGAAACCGGCGGCTCCTGTAATCAGAATGCGCATGCTCCATTACTCCAGGCTAAAGATAAGGTGCTCCTTCGCCCAGTCAGGGGGGTGGCTGGACATGGCCTGATTCTACCTGCACATGGCCTGAACGTAAACCTCCCCCGTTCTCTACTTCCCATGTGCCTGGCTATCTGCGCCGCCGGGACAGGCTGAAAAGCCGGCCCCGCCGTTCCCGGCATCAACTGCAGGTACACATTACCCCAAGGGGAGAAAGATGCCGGCCCAGGGAATCCCCCTCCTCCTGAATATCGCCGGCTGGTCAATCTGGGTGCCCAGTGGGTCTCGAACCCACATCCTTCTGATCCACAGTCAGACGTTCCGCCAATTGAACTATGGGCACCGTACACAGTACGGGCGTGATTATATCACTGCCCGGCACGAGCGACAAGCCCGCCGCGTTTATCAAACAAAACGTTCCCTCAGAAACGACCCTGAAACAGCCCCCTTTTCCGCGACATGTTCATTTGACTCGACCGGTTATCTTAACCACGTAGCGCGTTTCTGCCTGTTCTGTTTTACAATAGACCTGTGTTACGCTTCTGCTTCTTGATCAGCCTGCTGCTTTTGCTTCTCCTTTCATTGACTGCTTGCGTTGCGCCGGCCTGGACTTCCCGTCCCTGGGAATATGGCGATGTGCGCGCCCTGGATGCCCCGGACGCGCCCTCGCCGCCAGTAGATATCCTCGCCGTGTACCTGCGGCGGAACGCGCTGGACATCGAGATCAGGGTGGATTTGCTGGATCTGGACCAGGCGGAAAAGGATGAGTATCTGCTCCAGGTGATGCTTTGGGATGGGCAACAACTGCGCCAGGCCACACCGCTGGTGATCACGATACCGGCCACGCGTCCGGTACGGGCTTCCGGGCCGTTTCCAATCACGCCGCGCGTGGTGCGCGATCCGTGGCTGGACACAGTAACGATTCGTCTCAACGCTGTCCATCTTGGGCGCGATATTCGGGTGGACGTGGCAACGTTTCTGCCGCCAGGCCGGGAACCCGCCGACAGGGTTACGGGAGTGCGCTTGAATGCCCTCCCACCGCCCCGTGCTCCTCTTTTGCTGGCCTTTTGGGACTCTTTCCCGGCGGTTACTCCAGCGCAGGCTCTACGGCGTTGGGATGGCGCTCACACAGGGCCGGGGGGTGGCCGGCACGGCTTGCGTTACGTTCTGGACAATGCAGAACGATACGGGATTCCGGTTGCTTTGCTGGACTTGCGCACGCCTTCCAGTCTGGCGGCCTTCAATTTTCTCACCGGCACGAAACAACTGCAGCGTTTGTTGAATCGGCGTTTGCTCATGCTGCCGGAAGTGGCTTATAGCGAACCGGTTGATGTTGCGCTGGCGTTTGGACGCCGCGCCTCGCTGGCCCTGGGTTTGCCGTCCAGCCCGTTTCTGTACGCGCCGGCAGACCGTTCACTGCCTCTTTCGGTCAACCGCTTCCTGCCAATGACCGAGGATACGCACCTGTTCCTGCAGGGAATCCCGCTACCGCGCCGTGCGCCAGAGACGCAAATCACGCCCGATGGCCTGACGCTGGAGGTACGCCGCGCTCTGTTGGAGACTGCACTTTCGCCGGACGAGACCGATGTGGTTGTGCTGGGCGGTTCTCTGATGGAATCCGAGTGGGGCAGCGCAGAATCCACGGCAGCCGCCTTCGCCTGGATCGCGGCTCATCCCTGGATTTGGGCCTTGAGTGGTGAGGACGTACTGACATTTCCGCGTCAATCAATGGGGACAGTCTCCTGGCCGGCTGATGCGACGCAGCGTGCTTATCCTTTGTATACGACCTCGGCTCAACGCCTGCCGTTCGACTCGCTGACCTTGCAGGCGACCCTGCGGAGAGAACTGCGCGCCGCGCCCTCCAATGCAGTGACCGAAAGCGCCTGGGAGCTTTATCTGAACCTGACCGCGCCCACTTCTGACGGGCGCCTCGCGGCCCTACGCGCCCAGTATCTCGGTCTGGTGGGGGATTTGCTGGCGGCCGCGCGTTGGGCAGAATCGCCTTCCGTAATATCGGCCTGCAACACGGATATTGATTACGACGGCGAGGCCGAATGTCTCCTGACCAACGCGGCTTTCTTCGCGGTACTGGAAGCAGATGGCGCCCGCCTGACCTTTCTTTTCTGGCGCGATGGGCAAACGATCCATCAACTGGTGGGACCCGGCGCGCAGTTCGCGCAGGCCATGAGCGATCCTTCGCTCTGGCAGTTCGAGCGCGGCCCGGCAGCCGATCCTGGCGTTGTCCCTGGCGGCTTTGTGGACGTTGATGCCCCCTGCGCTTCTTACCACGTGACCTCTGTGGCTGCTTCCGAACTGGGATTCATTTCCCCGGATGGGACGCGCCGCAAGACCTTTCGTATTACAGAAGGGGCGGTGGAGATGCAGTTGCGCACCTCAGCGCCGGTGACGGTGCTGCTGCCGCTGGCGGTAGAGCCGGCGTCCTTCTTTTTCGGCGGCGCGCAGTATCGTGGCCGGTTGACCTCTGATTACTGGCAATGGGGGGTGTCTGGTGGCCCAGAGGTGATCGTCCAGACCGATGCGCCGTTTACAGCGCATGGTTTCAACGCTTCCTGGCCGCTGCTGACGGTCCCGGAGAACCCCGATCTGGATTACCCCACCGGGCACTACTATCCTTTCCCTCTGGCGCTGGTGCGCTGGAACGGCGAACGGGATTTTTCGGTCCGCCTTCGCCCTGTTCCCTGATGAAATCTGTGCTGGCCTGGATGCGAGCGCGCCTCAGTATCGTTCCCAGTGCAAGACCTGATCCAGCGGTTTTTTCTCACGCGTCGGGTTTTCTGCCGGGCGGCCAATGGGTACGAGCGCCAGCAGACGCTTCTGCCTGGGAACGCCGAGCAGTTCTTTGAAATGTTCCTCGCGTGGCAGAGCATCTCCCTCCACCCAGCAGGAACCGTAACCCAGGGCAGTCGCGGCGATGAGCATATTCTGAATGGCCGCCGAACCGTCCTCCACCCACCAGCGCGTGGACGGATCGAGCACAACGGCAATCACTGCCGGCGCTTCGGCGATCCACCCGCCGGCCGGGCGGAATTGTTCGATCACTGCCCGGTTGGTGACTACGATGAAATCCCAGGGCTGGCGGTTACTGCCGGTCGCAGCCAGACGGCCAGCGTCAACGATGGCCTCCAGGTCCTGACGGGGAACAGGATCGGGATGATATTTGCGGATGCTGCGTCGTTTGCGAATGGCTTCTAAAGCGTCCATCGGTTCCTCCGTAAAAACGGGGCTGAACATGGCATGCACCTCGGGATGGTTTCACGTACTGTAACTGTTTAGCCCTGTCTCAAAACCGTTGTGGATGTCATGGCGAGGAGCGTTCTTGGCGACGAAGCAATCCCCAGTCGCTCCATTTCGCCTGATAAAGGGGAGATTGCTTCGCCAAAAAAAAACGGCTCGCCATGACATGGCTGAGTAGTTACCACGTACTTTCTTATTTTTCCATTTCCCAGCAGAGAAGGGGGATGTCCATTTCCTGCGGGGTCAGGCCGCCGTGGTGACCATAGTATTTTTGTTCAAAGCGATCCTTCTCATACCACCACACCGATTCGCCGCGATAGGGCAGGATGACCAGATCACCGGCGCGAGCGCGAAAGCGGGAAGACAGACGTGGCCCGAAGTAACCCGCGCGCGCCAGATCGTCCACACGCCGGACTTCGGCTTTCCCTTCCAGACGTCTGGCCAGAAATGCCTGCGCCTCATCCACCATCCCCTCGCGGATATAGAGGAAAAAGTCACGCGGCGAGCCACCTGGCACCAGCGGGCGTCCCTGGCCATCGGTGCGCAGAAAGCGCTCCAGGCCGGAAAAACGCGCCTCACGATTGAGGTAAAGCGTGGTGGCCGGGTCCGTTTCGGCCTGACCGTGGTCAGCAGTGAGCAGGAAGCGAGTCCGTCGTGATGGGCGCAGGGAGGGGGTGAAGATATGTTCCAGCGCCAGCAAGAAATGCCGGATTTCGGCCTGGGTTTGAGGGGCAGTCGGGCCATATTCATGGCTGACCGAGTCGATCTGATCATAGTAAAGCACAAAACAGGCGGGTGGCTGGGCTTCCTCGATCGCCCGAGACAGGTTGATCAGCGCTTCGGCAATGGTCTTATAACTGTGCACCGTTGCCCCACGCAGAAGGGTTTTTGAATAAGAGGATGGCGTGTAGGCGCGATGCTGGAAGACAGTGGTGACAACGCCGGCTTTTTTCCAGTCGCGGTAGATGGTCTCGTCTGGAAAGAGCGAGGCTGGCCGAACGCCGCTGGATTTTAACGTTTCTCGCTCACTGGTGCCGGCGTAAGAGAACAACAGCGGCGTGATGACCGCGTCCAGCGTCGGTTCATAGTAATTCCACTCCAGAATCCCATGTTCGCCCACAGGCTGACCGGTATGTAACGTGGTCATGTGGGCGGCTGTCGTGGAGGGGAACTGGGCCGACAGGCGGCGCACCTGACCCTGTCGGATAATGCGCTGCAGGAAAGGCTCCTCCTGAAATTGCTCGAAGAACCGCCAGCCAAAGCCGTCAATGAGCAGGAAAGCAACCACTGCATCACGGTCGCCGGTCAGCAAATCGGTCAGGTACGCAGGCAGGCTGGCAAACCCTGCGGAATCATAACGGGGATGAACGAAATTCGCGCCTTGCTGGTCGGTTCCATAGTCTGGTGATCGCGCGGTCATCGCTTTTTTCTCCTGGGAAAACGGGGCACAGGAGTATTGTATTTCACCTTCCCTGTCCTGACAACTGGTGCGCGCGGCTTTGACATTCATAGGCTCTGTGGCGATGATGTCATGGCGAGGAGCGTTCTTGGCGACGAAACAATCCCCAAGCGGTCCATTTCGCCTGATAAAGGGGAGATTGCTTCGCCAAAAAACGGCTCGCAATGACATGGCTGAGTGTTACCGTACTACAACTTTTGCATGGACACGATACAACGCGGGGCTCTTGACCTTCGCCCAATTCTGGATTAAAATCGCTATCGCATTTGAACGTAAACGCCCCTTTAGCTCAGTGGATTAGAGCGTTTGGTTGCGGACCAAAAGGCCGCGTGTTCGAATCACGCAAGGGGCGCCATGGAGATAACGAAGCGGATAAACCGCTTCGTTGTTTTTATCGGGCAGGTTGCCGGCATGTATCGTATCTTGCTAACCAACGATGATGGCATAGACTCTCCCGGCTTGTGGGCCGCGGCGGTCGCGCTGGCGGGGCTGGGACAGGTATACGTCGTCGCGCCGCGCGAGCAGTCGTCGGGGGCGGGGCGCAGTCTGCCGGCCGCCTCCGATGGTCGCATTGAGCCGCGAACGGTGGCGGTGAACGGCGAGGCCTGGACGGTTTACGCCATCGGCGGTACGCCGGCTCAGGCTGTCTTGCATGGTATGCTGGAAATCATGCCGCAGCCGCCCCATCTGGTGGTGGCAGGGATTAACTACGGCGAGAATGTCGGCACCAGCATCACCTCTTCCGGTACCATCGGTGCTGCCCTGGAGGCGGCGGCCAGCGGCATTGCCGCCCTGGCGGTTTCGCTGGAGACCGCGCAGGAGAATCATCGCACTCATTCGCGCACGGTAGATTTCACAACGGCCGCGCACTTCACCGCCCTTTTTGCGCGTTGGCTTTTGGCGAACCGTCTGCCGGCAGGCGTGGATTTGCTCAAAGTAGATGTGCCGGCTTCTGCAACACCGCAAACAGCCTGGCGGATCACGCGCCTCTCGCGCCAGCGATATTACGAACCCCTGCCACCGCGGCGAACCTCCTGGGCTGAAGCAGCCCCTCTCGACTATTGCACCCGGCCCAATCTGGACTGCGAGCCGGATAGCGATGTCTATGTGCTGCGCGTGGAACGTCTGGTGGCCGTTACTCCGCTGAGTCTGGATTTCACCGCGCGTGTTTCACTGGAGGAACTGGAGCATTTGCTGCGCGCCTGAATGTGAGCGCCTACCATATCTGGAATAGAGCCTGGCGCCTCTCAATCCTCTTTTCCCTCTCCCTGTCTCTTCTTCAACATTTCCAGTAACAGATGGCGCGCAATCTGAGGATTGGCCTTGCCGCGCGTCTGACGGGCAATTTGCCCCATCAGCCACTGAAGCACCGTTTCCTTGCCGGCCAGATAGGAGGCCACGGCATCGGGGTTTTCGTCCAGCACCTGGGCGATGATCCCCGTCAGATAGCCTTCATCGGAGATTTGCGCCAGATTGCGCTGTTCTACGATGGCCTGGGGAGATTGGCCGCTCTGGAAAATCTCTCGCAGGACCAGTTTGGCGCTACTGGCGTTGAGCGTTCCCTCGCTGACCATGTCGATTAACCGGGCAAGATGCTGCGGGGGCAACGAGATTGCGTCTATCGAGGCGTTGAAATCATTGACGCAACGCAAGAATTCGCCGGTGATCCAGTTGCTGACTTCGTGCGGTTTGCTTTTGGCGCAGCGCACGACTGCCTCGAAGTAATCGGCCAATGCCTTCTCGCTGGTCAACAGGCGGGCATCCTGTCGTTTCAGGCCGTACTCGCGCAGGAAACGTTCACCACGCGCCTCAGGTAGTTCGGGCAATTGCGCGCGCAGGCTTTCGATCCAAGCCGGGTCAATCTCCAGCGGCGGCAGGTCTGGTTCAGGGAAGTAACGGTAATCGTGCGCTTCCTCCTTGCCGCGTTGAGAGAGGGTGATGCCGCGCACATCGTCCCAACCGAGCGTCTCTTGTACGACCTCGCCGCCAGCCTCGTAAATCGCCGTCTGACGCTGAATTTCGTAGGCAACTGCGCGCGTCAGGGCGCGAAAACTGTTCAGGTTCTTGATCTCCGTACGCGTGCGCAGTTCCTGGCTGCCGACCGGCCGCACCGAAACGTTGGCTTCAAAGCGCAACACGCCTTTTTCCATATCCCCGGAGTTTACCCCCAGGTAGCGCAGGATGGCGCGTATCTGGGTCGCGTAGGCCAGCACTGCTTCCACGGAGTGCATGTCTGGTTCTGAGACGATCTCCAGGAGCGGTATGCCAGCGCGGTTGAAGTCCACCAGCGCGGCCTGACCTTGATGGAAAAGTTTGGCAGTGTCCTCTTCCAAATGGGCGCGACGTACGCGAACGCGCACTGGAGTTTCGTCCACGCTCACGTCCAGCCAGCCATTCACAGCAATCGGCAAATCGTACTGAGAAATCTGATACCCTTTGGGAAGGTCGGGATAATAGTAGTTCTTGCGCGCAAAGACATTCATGGGGTTGATCTGACAGTGAAGCGCCAGACCGACCATAATGGCCTGCTCGACGGCGCGACGGTTGACCACCGGCATGGAACCTGGCAAGCCGGTACAGACCGGGCAAATCAGCGTGTTTGGCTCCGGCGCGCTGGCATAATCTGCCGAGCAGGCACAGAACATCTTCGAGCGGGTGATCAACTCTGCATGAATTTCCAGGCCGATCACAGCCTCATATTGCATCTGGCTCATTCTCTCACCACCTCAAACAATTCAGTCCAGCGGCGGCTGGCGCAAATGCCAGTCGGTCTCCTGCTGGTAAGCATGACCGATTTGCAACAATACGGCTTCGCTCCAATGCCTGCCAATGAGTTGCATCCCGACCGGCATGTCGGCGGAGAAGCCACAGGGCAGGCTGAGCGCCGGCACGCCGGCTGGATTGGTTGCCACGACGTAAATATCCGACAGGTACATAGACAGGGGATCGCCGGTTTTTTCGCCCAGGCGGAAAGCGGTTGTGGGGCATACGGGAGCGAGGAGAGCGTCGCATTGGGCGAAGGCTTTTTCGAAGTCCTGGCGGAGGAGGGTACGCACGCGCTGCGCTTTGAGATAGTAGGCATCGTAATAACCGGCAGAGAGGGTATAAGCGCCCAGCATGATGCGCCGTTTGACTTCTTTGCCGAAGCCATCGCGGCGGGTACGCAGATACAGGTCAATGACATCGCTGGCCTGTGGGGCGGCGTAGCCGAAACGGACGCCATCGAAGCGCGCCAGATTGGCGCTGGCTTCCGCAAACAGGATGAGATAATACACCGGCAGGGCGTACTTCGTATGGGGCAGGGAGACCTCATGCAAGGTCAGGCCCAGTTTCTCCAGCGTGCGCATGGCCTCCTGCAGGGCTTTTTCCACACCCGCTTCCATGCCGGCGACAAAGTATTCTTTCGGTATGCCCAACCGCAGGCCACGGACGGGTTGCTTCAGGGCGGCGGTGTAATCGGGAACGGGTTCGTTCCAGGTCGTGCTGTCTCTTGGATCGTGACCGGCAATGACCTGCAACACGGCGGCGCAATCGGTCACCGTGCGCGCCATTGGGCCAATGCAGTCGAACGAGGAGGCCAGCGCAATCAGGCCATAGCGTGAGACGCGCCCGTAGGTGGGTTTCAACCCGACTACGTTGCAGAAGCCGGCTGGCATGCGAATGGAACCGCCGGTATCCTCGCCGAGAGCGAAGAGGCCCTGACGGGCCGCGACGGCGGCAGCCGATCCGCCGCTCGAACCGCCTGGCACTCGCTCCAGATTCCATGGGTTGCGTGTAGCAAAGAAGGCGGAGTTTTCGCAGGACGAACCCATGCCGAATTCGTCCATGTTTTGTTTGCCAATCAGCACCGCGCCGGCGGCGGCCAGCCGTTCGATGACAGTGGCATCATAGGGGGGGATGTAGTTTTCCAAAATGCGCGAAGAACAGGTGGTACGTATGCCTCTGGTCGAAATGCAATCTTTTACCCCAAAAGGGATGCCGGTCAGGGGCGTTACGTTCCGGCCGCTCCGCAGACGCTCGTCGGCCTGACGCGCCTGTTCCAACGCCTGTTCTTCGGCCACGGTTACATAGGCTCGTACCTGTGAATCCGTTTGACGAATGCGTTCCAGCGCGGCCTGCGTCAGTTCCAGGCTGCTGATTTTCCCGGCCACGAGCAGAGCGTGCGCCTCTTCGATGGTCAGGTTGATGAGGTCGGGGCCCATGGCTATTCCTCGCTCAACACCGCCGGCACTCGGACGAACTTCCCTTCACGGCAGGGGACATTGGCCAGGAAGTCTGCGCGTGCCATCGAGGGAGCCACTTCGTCGGGGCGCAGGATGTTGCGCAAGCCAGGCAGTTGCGTGGCTGGCGGCACCTGACTGGTATCCACCTCGTTCAGCAAATTGAAGTAGTCAATAATGGCGGACAATTGTGGGCTGAACGCCTCGGCCTCCTCGTCGCGGATGCCAACGCGGACGAGGAATGCCATGTGCCGCACGGTAGCGGCATCAATCTGGAAGTGGGCTGTCATTGATCACTCCTTGGGGAGCACAACCTGAATGTGTAATTCCTGCAACTGCTTTGGGTCGGCTGGCGATGGTGCGTCGGCCATGACGTCGCGCGCGGCCTGATTCTTGGGAAAAGCAATGACCTCGCGAATGTTGGGCTCGTCGGCTAGCAACATAACCAGACGGTCAATGCCGGGGGCCATACCGCCGTGCGGCGGGGCGCCGTATTCGAAGGCCTCCAGCATGTGACCGAACTTGCGCTGGGCCTCTTCCTCGCCAATGCCCAACATCTGGAAGACCTTACTCTGAATATCGCGGCGGTGAATGCGGATTGACCCTGAGGCCATTTCGTAGCCGTTGCAAACCATATCGTAGGCATCGGAAAGAATCGAGGCGGGATCCGTCTCGAAGCGATCCAGATGTTCCAGGCGCGGCATGGTAAAAGGATGATGGGCGGCTTCCCAGCGTTGTTCTTCTTTGTTCCATTCAAACATGGGGAATTCTACTACCCAGGCAAAAGCCAGCAGGTTCGGGTCGGCCAGGCAAAGCGCATCGCGGAACCATAGCCGCAACGCGCCCAACGTTTTATGGACGATATTGCTCTGATCGGCGACGAAGAGGAGCAAATCGCCTGTGCGCGCACCGCTGCGTTTCTGGATTTCCTCCAGCAGCGCGGCGGGGATGAATCTGGCAGCCGCGCCTTTGGGCCCCTCCTCGGTCAGCGTCAGGGCGATCAGGCCCTGTGCGCCCTGATCTTGGGCCAGCGCTGTCAGTTCATCAATCTGTCGGCGGGTGTAATGGGCGCACCCCGGCGCCGCGATACATTTGATGATCCCCCCTGCCTCCAAAGCGCGGCGGAACACGCCAAATTCGCTCTCGCGGAATAGATCGCTGACGTCGTGCAGTTCCATGCCGAAGCGCAAATCGGGCTTGTCGGTGCCGAAGCGATTCATGGCCTCGGCATACGTGAGCTTGGGCCAGGGGGAGGCCAGAAGGCGTTTGTGCGGCACGACCTCGGCCACGAGAGCAGTATAGAGGCCTTCGACGAGTTCCAGCACGTCGTCTCGCTCGACGAAGGCCATTTCCAGGTCCAGTTGCGTGAATTCCGGCTGGCGGTCGCCGCGCTGGTCTTCATCGCGGAAACAGCGGGCGATCTGGAAATAACGTTCGAAGCCGGCAATCATTAACAACTGCTTCAATTGCTGTGGCGATTGCGGTAGCGCGTAGAACTGGCCAGGATACAACCGCGAGGGCACCAGGTAGTCGCGTGCGCCTTCCGGCGTGGTTTTGAACAGGATAGGGGTTTCGACCTCGATAAAGCCGCGCGCGGAAAGGTAATTGCGCATGAACAAAACGATTTGATGGCGCAATTCCAGGTTGCGTCGCATGCGCTCTCGGCGCAAATCGAGGTAGCGATATTTCAGGCGCAGGTTTTCGTCAGTAACTTTTTCACGTTCGTCAATCGGGAAAGGTAATGGTTTGGATGGATTCAGTACGGTGACCTGCCGCGCGGCCACTTCAATCTCGCCGGTCGGCAGTTTGGGATTCTCCATACCGTCTGGCCGGCGCTCAACCACGCCGACAATTTGCAGCACCCATTCCGGCCGGGCGCGATAGAGCGCCGCGTGAGCCTCAGGGGCAGTTTCCGGGTTCGCGACTACCTGCACAATCCCAAACCGATCGCGCAAGTCCACAAACATGACGCCGCCGTGATCGCGTTGACGGTGAACCCAGCCGGCCAGTGTGACCGTTTGCCCGATGTGGGCGGCGCGCAATTCGCCGCAAGTATGTGTCTTGTACATCCTGCCTCCGCCATGCAATAAAATAAATCGCCCGACGTTCCTTGCGGAGACGTTGGGCGATGTTGTGTTTCCGTTACCTCTCAGCCCGCGCGACTGTGCCCAACGTCTCGCCTCCGAGCGTTGTCCACTGCACGATTCACTGTGCTGGCAAATTCGAACCTGTTGTCCATGCAATCCTCGGTCGCTATTATAGCACAACTGGAGCCGGGCGACGGGTAAGTTACTTTCATGGGCTGGATAGTACCCGGTAATCCTGGAAAATGCTGGCTGCGAATTCCAGCAAACCGTTGTATCCCGCATAGGCCCATAGATTGCCAATGGGATCAACGGCGACGGATTCGAACGTTATTTGATCGAATAGAAAACTGCGCCAGATTTGGCCGTCAAAGTGCGCCAGTACGTGGCTGTTCGCGTAAAGCACTGTGCCATCGGGTAAAACGCGTAGCAGCAGAGCGTAATAGTGCAAAGGCCACTCGTTTTTTTGTACCTCTTCAAAATGAAAACCGGCCTCAATGTAGCGTTTGTGGTACGCAGGCGGTTGGCTGGGGTCGTGAGGCCGTACAATCGGCTTGGCGTTCTGGTCTACAAAGCGTTGACGCGTATAGTGGTTGTTGATGATCTGATAGACTGTCGTGTCAGTTGCCGCGTATAAAACGCCTTTGGAATCCTGGGCAAAGAGCCAGAAAATTTCGTCGGTATCTGGAAAAACCTGTTTTTGCCAGGTGCCCCTGTCAAATACCCAGAATCCGCCTGCGGTACCGATCAGAATGCGCCCATCGGAGAGTGGCTGTACTCCACCTAACAGCGGCAATGTCAAATCGAGTGGGCCGGGGAAAACGGTTAATGTTCCCCGGTCGGCCATGACCAGACCACGTGTTGGCAGGTAGAACCAGACTCGGCTGGCTTCGTCGCGCGCGAAATATAGCCAGGGATGGTTCCAAAAGGGGGCTTGTGCGGATAGTGTGGGGCCGATCTCATTGCCCAGTTCAGTTGAAAAGAACCAGCGCGAAAAATGCATGAAGCGCCTGGGACCATCCACTATCATTGGATCGGCTGGAAAATCAAGCCATTTTGCCTGGGAGAAATCAGGGGTAAAGAGAGGACCATTCAAAAGCACTGACAGGTCTTGAAAAGCGCCAGCAGCGTTATTGAAAACTGTTTCTTGATTGCTGATCCAGAGCGTACCCGTTTCATCAAAAGTCAGCAAGTTACCTCCAAAACGAGGCTGGTAGGGCAATGGATTGCCGGCTCTATTTTGCGGGTGGAGGTGCTTGGGCAGGATTCGTTGTGCAGGGAAAGGCCAGGAGATAACGGTATTCTCCATGCTTCCGGTTTGGTATGGCTGGGCCTGCCCGTCACGGCGACGTGCGGCTATATGTGTGACAAACTCGCTTACATCGTTATCTTCGGACCAGACAAGACCGTTGTAATGGTAGGCCACGGGAGGCATCGCGCAACAGCCGTTACGTACAATGGAGATATGCCTCGAATCCAGAACACGCAGGCCGATGGGGCAGCCACCGCCGCCAGCCACGGGCAACAGGTCTTTGGGGAAGCCAGAGTCCAGCCAGTGACCTCCCTGTTGAGTGTATAAGTTTATGCCGCCGTTCGCTACCCAGATTTGCCCGTTTCGATCAAAGTCAATCCCAAAAATGTTCGAAGAAGAACATGTCCACCAGAGGTTGGCCTTGTCCGGGGGTGGGAGAAACTGCCCTTCGTCATGCCATGCCAGGCCATCAAAGCGGAATAAGGAGTTGTTGGCACCGCCTATCCATACCTCGCCGTTCGGTGCAACGGCAATAGCCTGGAAGTAATTGACTGGCAGACCGTTCTGGATGGAATACCAGCTGCGCGTGCCGTCCGGGCGTTGACGAATTGCGCCAAAACCACCAATTAACCATAAGTCTCCATTGGAAGCGTAGAGATAATCTGTGAACGAATTGTAAGGGTAAAGCGTGATGCGGCGATGGTCAATATAGGTCCACAGGTCAGGATAGGGATATGGCGACCCGGCCGATTCCGCTGCCGCCTCCGGGCTTAGCAGGATCAGTGTGTGGCTGTTTGGCGGGGTCACTGTTAGCGCAGGTACTGCCGCAGGTTCAGCCAGGGTTGGAGAATTCATTGAGGCTGGAGCGGATGAGAGATGGCCGGGGACCATACAGGCCGTGAGCGTTGCAGGGAGTGCCAGTAGAGAAAAGAATACGGTATGACGGGTCATCGTTGCCTCCAGTTTGTGTTGTTCACAAGGGTTGGCCGCCAGGTGATAGCAGCGATATGTATGAAAGTAGAGTAATCAGGTCGGGGAAGAGCAGAGCATTGATGCTTTGCCACGCAGCGGGCCATTCAATAGGTGTCTTCCAACTTCCTCACTGGCAAGATGATTTGACCCTCTTCTTTATCGCCGATCGCTGTGACTTCCTGCGGCCGCGTCGATGCCAGGAAAGCGACACAGGCCGCCGCCAGAGCATCCAGTTGCTCGGGCTGGTAGATGTACTCCAGCGGCAGGATGCCCTGTCGCAGGCGATGGCGTGTGATTTCCTCGAAGAAGTCCATCGGGTCACGAATCAACAGCCCCTGGTCGTGTAAGATCAATTGCCGTTGCAGACGTCCTTCGAGGCTGGGCTTGGGCAGGGGTTGTCGCCCTAACAGCACGCAAAATGCGGCGTGTGGATGTGTTTCCAGCATCTGGTATTGTGCCTCGGGGGATGCCGGGTAGGGACGAAAACCAACTTCCTGCAACTTCTGATGAAGCATGAACCCGGCCTGCATCCAGGGCGGACATGAGGCCAGGTGACCGGGTGTCGCCGCAACGTGAATACCGCGTCGGCGAAGTTCGTACTCTGCCAGCCGCATGTCCGCCCCGCGCAGTTGCCCCGCGCGCGGCGCATTCCCCTCGATACGCTCCCGCACCAGCCCCCGGTTGGGACGCGCCGGCGCGTTGATTGCCACCCAGGCGCGCGGTGTGGAGGATAGCAGGGCAAGAATCTCCTCCAGTTCGCAGGCTTGCAGGAGAGCCAGCCGACCGTCCTCTTCCAGCGCTGCGCAGGTAAACGGCTTCTCCGTACCGCTGACATCTATGCCGAAGAACATGATTCGCTGTGCTGTCATCTCATCCGACTCGCCGTTCATGGTACACTGCTTATAGTGTAGAATAAAATCCCCAGACGCGCAACCAGCGGCGATTCTTTTGGGGTTTATTGGTGCCTGGTGGAAGACGACCTTCGCGGCTTATGTTACCCGGCAGGCTGGAAAACTTTTGCCCTGCGGGAGTAACAGTATGGCGGACCCTCTGAACAGTGATTATCGAGCATGGACAGGCCTTCATGCTCTTGTGGTTTTTGCTTATGTCAGGTCGTTCTCTCTCGAAAAATGAAATCCAGGAAATTCTGGAAAACGGTGACATCGCGTTGGAGGGGCAGTTCCTCCCCGGCTCGAATTACACGTTTCTCGTTCGCGTCTCTTATCGGGGAAAGGAGTTGCCTGCCGTGTATAAACCAACCGGCGGCGAACGCCCCCTCTGGGATTTTCCACCTGCCTCGCTGGCGCGCCGTGAGGTCGCGGCCTACCGGCTGAGCGAGCTGCTGGGTTTTCATCTGGTGCCCTGTACAGTACTGCGCGCAGGCCCGCTTGGGCCTGGGGCATTGCAACAGTTTATCCGGCATAATCCGGCTTACCATTACTTTACCTTCACCCCTCAGGACCGCCAGCGCTTGCGGCCGGTTGTCTTGTTTGACTTGATTGCCAACAACGCCGACCGTAAAGGCAGTCATCTTTTGATTGAAAAACGTTCCCACCGCCTGTATGCGATTGATCACGGCTTGTGCTTTCACGCGGAAGAGAAATTGCGCACCGTCCTTTGGGATTTTGCCGGCGAAGCGATTCCCCAGCCATTGCTGGAAAGCGTGCAGGCGTTCCTCGCTCTGGGCCATGACCTGTTCGCCGTGTTCCGGCCCTATCTCAGCCGGTCAGAAATAGCCGCATTGCGTCAGCGTGTGGAAAATCTGCTCCGCAATCCTGTTTTTCCCTATCCGCCGCCCTATCGTCGCGCTTTTCCCTACCCGCCGCTATAAAAGCATAAGCGGCCGGAGCCGCCAACCGGACTCCGGCCTGCCGATTCGTTCTCGAACGCTGGCTTTGCATTGGTGTCTGCGCGTCTCTGAGGGTGCCCTGCGTCACAACTTGTACCCGATTTTGCGCAGGAACTCCTTGCGCCAGGCGATGCCCGCTTCATCTTCCACGCCCAACGGCGAGGCGCCGTCAATTACGCCCAGCACGCCGCGCCCTTGTTCACTTTCGGCTACAATAACCTCCGTCGGGTTGGCCGTAGCGCAAAAGATATGGCAGACTTCGGGCACGTTTTTGAGTGCATTCAAGACGTTGACAGGGTAAAACCCTTCGCTCAGGAACACGAGGAATGTATGTCCTGCCCCAATCGCCAGAGCGTTCTTTTTTGCCAGTTCAATCATCGCCGGGTCTGTGCCGCTCCAGCGTACCAGACGTTTCCCTGAGGCCTCACAAAAGGCCAGCCCAAACTTGATCCCCGGCACCGCGTTGACCAGTGCCTCGTGCACATCCTCCACAGTTTTGATAAAATGGGTCTGGCCCAGGATGAAGTTAATGGTTTCGGGTTTCTCGATTTTAACGATTTTGAGTTCCATGGCTACCTCCATGAGAAAAGTCGCGCGCCGACGCGCCTGTTCTTATCATACAAACAAGCCTCGATTTCGGCAAGGCCCGCGACGAAAGGAATTCCGCTTTCCCTTGCTGCGGCTGATCGTCCTGTGGCCGGTATTCCTGATTTCCTGCCGTCTGGCCACATCGCTCCTCCCGCCCTCGCCGCCGCCGACGCTCACTGTCCCTGTGACTGCCCGGCTGCTCCCAACCACAACCGCTTCGTCATTCCCAACGCCTGCTGCCACAGTTACAGCCACTGCCACCGCCACTGCCACTCCTCGCTCTCCATTGCCCGATCTGGCTCATATTCTGGTTGTCGTGCTGGAGAATCGCGAGTTCGGTTCGGTCATTGGCCGGAGTGAATGGTCGGCGGTCAATCGTTGGGCGCAGGAATATGCTCTGCTCACACAGTATTATGCCATTACTCACCCCAGCCTGCCAAACTATATTGCCATGATGGGCGGCGACACGTTCGGCATCCATACCAACTGCCGCGATTGTTTCATCAACGCCCCCAGCCTGCCTGACCAGCTGGAGACCGCTGGCTACCGCTGGAAAGGGTATTTTGAAGACATGCCGCGTCCCTGTTATCTGGGCGATACGGCCACCTATGTCCAGAAACATAATCCTTTCCTGTACTTTGACCCCATTCGTACTGTGAACACGCGTTGTGCAGCGCACGTAGTCCCACTGACACAATTGGAGACTGACCTGGCGACCGAAGCGTTGCCAGATTTTGCCTTTATTATTCCCAATCAGTGCCACAATGGCCACGATTGCTCTTCTGCCATCGCGGATGCCTGGTTGGAGACGTGGGTCAATCGCCTGTTGAACTATCTGGAAGCGCATGCCGCGCAGGAACCGTACCTGTTGATTATCACCTGGGAGGAAGGCCAGGGAAATCATTCCTGCTGTGGTCTGCCGCCTGAAGCAGGTGGACGCGTGCCGCTCCTCTTGATTTCCCCGCTGGTCAGAAAGGGGTTTCAGGATGATACGCCTTATACGCACTATTCTCTGTTGAAGACCATCGAACTGGCCTGGAACCTGCCCTATCTGGGGCATGCCGCTGACGAGGGGACAGCCCCTATTCTGGCGGTATGGAAATGATACCGGTTCCGCTGCCGAAGCTCTACCTGCCGGCCATCCCCGGAACACATCTGCCTATCATTGCCCGACACACGGATAAGAGGAAACTCTTATTCGAGTGTACCAGCAGGGGCAACGATTTCCCCATCTGCCTTCAGCAAACCGATGCCGTTTTCCTCTACGGCCTCGCGCGCGCTGATGTCCACTCGAATGGCATACATATACACCAGGTAAGGCGGTGTACATCCGGCTTGCTGCAATGCCTGTCGCCATTCTGTCGAATGAACCCGCTGTGTCCAGCGAACCACATCTGGACGGCTTAGCCTCGCCTTTGACTCCAGTAATACCCAAAAACGGCGCCCCTGTGCGTCTTCCACAGGCAGAACAATATCTACCTCGCCGTTGAAGCGAAGAGCGCTGGCATCTTGCAGCACCCGGTAGCCCTTTCGGCGCATCACTGTCGCCAGCACATTGCCGGCTTCGTCTTCCAGCGAAACTCCCAGCATAGACGAGAGGTTGGCTACCTCGCTACGCGTCCTGCGCATTTCAATTTCTATCCTGTCCAGCCGCTCTTCAGTGCGCTTCTGGGCGGCAGCCAGTTCCTCGACCCGTTGAGCCAGTGCCTCCAACCGCTCTTCGGTGCGCTTCTGAGCAGCGGCCAGTTCCTCGACCCGTTGAGCCAGTGCCTCCAACCGCTCTTCGGTGCGCTTCTGGGCGGCGGCCAGTTCGCGAACGATTTGTGGCAATGCCAGGAAATCATCGCTCAAAATGGCGCGACGTAATTCCTCCCGCCATTCGGGATGAGCATTCAGCAATCTCAACAAGTCTTGATAGTCTCGTACGGTGAAAACCATTTCCGTGTTCCTGCTTTGATTATACTTGAGTTTGGCCAATATAAATTGTACGGGATTTGACAATGTCAACTTTTCGTATCGTTGTCATTGCGAGGAGCGTCTTTTGCGACGAAGCAATCTCCTTATACCAAACACGCCTTCAAAGACCATGTTTTGACGCGCTTATATACACTCCCACGTAGGGGAGCCACGATCAACGCACCAGACTCCAGAAGAGCAAGCCGGCCAGTAAGGCCAAAGTCGCGCCAAAATAGAACGGAGCCGAGGCGCCAAAACCACTCCAGCCGAGAGCCCCTTGCCAGAGCAGGCCGGCAATCAGGGAAGCCGGGAAGGCTGTCAGCCCTACTGCGGCGTTGTAAAGCCCGTAGGCGGTTCCCTGTTGTTCGGGCGGGACCAGGTCGGCGATAAGCGCTTTGGCTACACCTTCCGTCGCCGCGTAGTAAATTCCGTACAGGCCAAACAGAACCCATACCTGCCAGCCGCGTTGTGCCAGGGCAAAGCCCAGGTATACCAGACCATACGTCAGCCAGCCTCCCAGAATGAGGCGTCGCCGGCCAACGTGATCCGAAAGGGCACCCAGCGGGCCAGAAAGAGCGGCATAGACGAAGTTGAATGTCAACAGCATTCCCATCACTTGCAGCAGAGTCAAGCCGCGTTCCTGACCACGCAGGATGATGAAAGCATCCGACGAGTTTCCCAGCGTGAAGAGTACGATGACCAGCAGGAAAATCTTGTAGCGTTTATCCACACCTTTTAGGCTCAAGAGGGGGGCCTGTTTTTTGTTGCCAGCGACAGCCACCTCGCGCGCGCCGAGGGCCAGCACCAGCACGGCCAGGAAGGCCGGGATAATGCTGGCCAGGACGATGATCTGGAACGTGCGCTGTTCGAGCATCAGCGCTCCGCCTTGAGTCAACCAGATGATCGCTGCGGCTGTCAGCAGGCCAAAGAAGGCGCCAGCAGTATCGCCGGCGCGGTGCAGACCAAACGCCAGTCCACGCTGATTTTGCGTTTCTTCCACGGAAGCCGCGATCAGCGCATCCCGTGGCGCAGTACGTATACCCTTGCCCAGGCGGTCGGCAAAACGCACGCCCAGCACCCAATGCCAGGTTTGCGCAAAGTAGAGAAAAGGTTTGGCAGCGGCGGAGAGGGCGTAGCCGGTCACCGTTAACCACTTGCGCCGGCCCAGTTTGTCGGAAAGCGCCCCGGCATAGATTTTCATCAAACTGGCTGTTGTCTCGGCGATTCCTTCAATCAGGCCCACGACGGCAGTGCCTGCCTTCAGCACGTTGGCCAGGAATAGCGGAATCAGGTTGGTGATCATTTCGCTGGAAACGTCGGTCAGGAACGAGGTGGCTGTAACCACCCACACGTTACGCGGCAGACGACGTAGAGAAGACGTCATGGTAGAACTCCTTTCGAATGAGGCAGTAATGAGACGGGCTTATGGGAACAGACGGCGCGCCTTGACTTCGGCAACGGCATCCGGACGGTAACGATACAGGCGCGCCGGCCTTCCTTCCCCATAACGAAAACGTGCGGTTTCCTCGATAATGCCGGCCTGCAGGATGCGGCGGCGAAAGTTTCGTTTATCCAACTGCTCGCCGAGGATGATTTCGTAGGTGTGTTGCAATTCGGAAAGCGTGAATTCTTCCGGCAGCAACTGAAAACCAACGGCACTGTATTCAAGTTTGTAGCGTAAACGGCGCAGCGCGTAGGTCAGCGTCTCACAACATAGAGGCGGCAGGGTGGGCAAGGCCTGGACAGGATGCCAGCAGCCGCTGTCTGCCGTCCGCACGTCGGCGTGTACCGGCATCAAAGCGTAATAAGTCACGCGCACGGTGGCCTGGTTGTCCTCTTGCGGTGGATCGTAGTAGGTGTAAAGTTGTTCCAGATAGGAAGGCCGGCGATTCACCAGCGAGGCAAGGAGACGCTGGGCGGTTTCCTCCAGCGATTCGCGCGCGTTAACGTCGGTCAGCGGCACAAGCCAGCCTGAAGGTACAGGACACAACAACGCCTGTAATGTCTCCTCATGCAGGCGAAAGACCACCACGCTGACCAGCAACCGCAGGGCGTTCATACATCGGGTTTCTCGATACGGTCGAAGAACTCGTCCTGCAAGCGTAGCGTCACCCGGTCCTCTTTCACGGCGCGAATGATGCTGGCCAGAGCGCGCGCATAGGCCGCCAGCCAGGCATCGCCTTTTTCGGCGGTTGCCGGCCGCCCATCGCCGCAGTAGTGGGTCGGGTGATCGGCATACCACCAGATGCCGGTGCCAACGCCCAGGGCGCGCAATGTTTTCTGACGCTCCAGTGGCATGCCTTCCTCGTTGGCAGGAATCGCTGCTTTATCTACCAAATCGGGGCGGATGATCAGCATGGCGCTGGTCTCGCGCTCGCCGGCATGGCCGTCCACCTGCGTTTCCCACTGGGCAGAGACGCTTTGCTCCGCCTCCTCATTGTACGTGGAGAGCACATACACCGCGTAGTCGCGCCGGCTGGCCAGTTGAATCTGGGCAAAGAACTGGACCAGGGCATTGTTTCCACCGTGGGCATTGACCAGGATGATTTTCTTCAGGCCATTGCGGGCGATTTCACGGCAGATGTTATCGAGCAGGCGAAGAATTAAATCCGGCTCAATGCCAATACAACCCGGATAATGACGCGCTTCCAGAATCTGCGTAAAGACGAAATCCGGGAAAACGATGGCGGGTTCAATCGCCGCCGCACGATTACAGACCTCACGGCCAATGTACATATCCGTGCCGAGCGGCAGATGATGCCCGTGACGTTCAATGCAGGAAAGAGGCACCAGACAAACGCCCTTGACCTCTTTCACGGCTTTGGCAAAGCGGTCGCCGGTCAGTTCTTCCCAACGCATGGTACACCTCCGAATTCAGAATTATCTACTGTAGCAAGTATACCACTGCCACCGCCAGACCGATTCCTGCCACCACCCAGCGTAGCAGCACCGCCGGGATACGTCCTGCCAGCCGGCCGCCGATGGCGCCGCCCAGCAGCGCGCCACCTGCCATGACCAGCGCCATCGTCCAGTTGACCCGGCCCGAGAAGAGGAAAAAGATTGCCGCCGCGCTGTTGGTACTGAAGGCAATGGCTTGCTTGAGGGCGTTCAGGCGCGTGAGATTGTCGTCCATCAACAGGCCCAAAACGGCCAGGACAATCACGCTCAGGCCAGCGCCAAAATAGCCTCCATAAATCGCCGCCAGCGTGATCGGCAGGATGGCCATCCATTCAGCGGAGGCGGAAGGGGAACTGGCCTGCCCGGCGCGTCTGGATAGCCAGGCGCGCAGCGGTTCCTGCACTGCCAGCAGGAACGAGGCCAGCAGAATCAGGAAAGGTACAATCTGACGGAATACCCTTTCCCCACTCTGGAACAAAAGCATTCCTCCGACCGTTCCTCCCAGAATGCCCGCCGGCAGGAAAAGCCACAGGCGCCCGCGTTGGCCGCGTAGATCGGGTGCCTGAGCCAGCGTTGCTCCCAGATAACCCGGACACAGTGCTACCGTGTTGGTCACGTTCGCCGCCACGGCCGGCACTCCCAACGCCACCAGCGTCGGAAAGGTGATTAACGTGCCGCCGCCTGCCAGAGCATTGACTGCGCCGGCCAGCATGGCCGCCAGCGCGGCCAGCAGATACTCACTGCCGCCGAACATGTACCAGTTTCCCGATACCGGCGGTGAGCGCGGTCAGAATCAACCCCAGCGCCGCGACCACGATGGCCTGAATGAGCGATAGCAGTGCGAGGTACATGGTATAGAATTCTGGCAGTGTCCAGGTGACCAGCATGCCGTTCAGTGCAAAACTGAGCAGGATGGGCAGCGCCAGCAGGTATAAAACGAGCCAGACGTAACCGAGCGCCAGTCCTGCTGCCTGACGTGCCCCTTTAACGAAGGCGTTGGAGAGCCCCATTGCCAGCAGCCAGCCGATCAGGAGGGCTAACGCCGCCGTCAGACCAACGTAGGGAATCAACCACTCCTGGCTTTCCACAGAAGAGAGCGAGTAAGTACGCCCATCCAGAATCGCATACCGGAAATTGAACAGAAGAACATACAGGAAAGCCCCCAGCAGCAACGGCAAAGCACGCTTCTCGCGGCGCAGGTACAGTAGATACCCCGGTACGATGGCCAGGAAAGTGGCCAGCACGTTACGCCAGACGCGCTCACGGCCCAGTCTCCCCAGACGCGCATCGTCCATGGCGGCCAGATAGGAAGACGGCTCGTCCGATGAGACCGGCAGCGCGGAACGGCTGTTGATCGCCGCCTCGTAGGCTCGCCACAGGGATTCCTTTTGCTGCGCGTCGGCGGCGCGAATCCGGCTCTCTTCTTCCGCCGAAAGAACCAGCATTTCAGTCAGCGGACGGCCCTGACTGGAGGCCGGCAGGTTTAGCCCCAGCAGAACGGCTACGGTGGGCGCCACGTCGGCCATGGTCACGTTGGGATAGTAACCGGGGCGCACTTTCGGGCCAACCAGGACGAACGGCTCACGGAGCGTAACCACTTCTGGGCCGCCGTGGCCACCGCGATCAATCTGGCCGTGATCGGAGATGACCAGCAAGGCATCACGGCTCAGGTCAAGGCGAGAGGCAATTTCCTTCAACAGGGAGTCCACGCGGCCTGCGGCCGCGTTCCAGCGTGGATCGCGCGGGCCACCTTCATGATGCCCGGCATAATCCACCTGATCCAGATGGATGAGAACGAAAGCATAGTCGCCGGAATCCAGCCAGGGCAGCGCCGCGTCCACCACAGCGCGGTCGGCGGCGGCATCTTCTTCTTTTGTGTAGAAAGCGGCGTCCACTCCCCGGCCGGCCAGCATTTGCTCAAACCAGAAATAGCCCGCGACAGCGGTCTTCAGGCCGGCCCGTTCGGCGGCCGCGAACAAATCGTCTTGCGTGAAAGGTCGCACGTGCCAGTCATCCGGCGGATTGAACGGCTGACCGTCGTTGATGTCGGCCCAGGCTCCGGTCAGAATCACCGTCCAGGAGGGGGCGGAAAAGGAAGGTGGACGGCTGGTCATCATCGCGCTGGCACCTTGCTGACGCAACTGCGCCAGGAAAGGCATGACCTCGGTCTGGCGTGAGGTGTCATAGCGCAGCGCATCCACCAGAACCAGGATCACCCGCCGCGTCAGCGGGGAAATCTCGAGCGCCGCTCCCGGCTCAGGCGGCTGATAAGCCAGCGGCGAGCGGTAGTCCATGGCGCGCTCCATCAGTGTCGTGGCCCATAAATAGGAACCAATGGCAACGACAAGGCAGCCGAGAAGGCCATAAAGAAACCAGCGGACAGGTTTGCGTCGCATGTGTTTTCTCCTTGCAGGGAAATGGACCCTGTGATGAACGGCGGCAGAGGAGAGGGTTGATGGCAATTATACACTCTACGGTGTGCCAGACAGCCTCCGGGAGAGTATAATTTCTAACGTAAGTTCGGGACAGGTTGTTGAAACGTCCCGAAGGTTTTTCGGGAGTTCCCGTCTGGCGGGGCGATTGGCCTGCGACCGACAAGAATTTTTTGGGAAGCGATCGGATGCGTGAAGGATGAGTACATTCCCTGTTGAAGTGCTGTATCAGGATGGGGCGATTTTGGTGGTCAATAAGCCATCTGGCCTGGCGACGATTGCGGAGGGATGGGCGCCTGAGGCGCCGAATCTGCGCCGTATTCTCGAGATGACCTGGGGCCGACTCTGGGTTGTTCATCGCCTGGACAAGGTGACCAGCGGCGTTATCGTGTTCGCGCGCCATGCCGAAGCACATCGGGCGTTGAATCGCGCTTTTGAGCAGCGGGCGGTGGTCAAACGCTACCATGCTATCGTCTGTGGGCGACCGCCCTGGCAACAGATCACGGCTCGTCAGCCGCTGCGTGCCGGGGTCGGTCATGCCAAACGCACCGCGGTCGATCGTCAGCGTGGCGAGCCGGCCCTGACGCGTTTTCGCCTGCGGGAGCAACTGGCCGGCCATGCGTTGCTGGAGGCTGTGCCCGAAACCGGACGCACGCACCAGATTCGCGCCCATTTGCTTGCCCTGGGCTTCCCCATTCTGGGCGACTCGCTCTATGGTGCCCCTGCAACCTCTTTGATTGCCCGTCCGGCGCTGCACGCTTTTTCATTGTCTATTCCGCACCCGCTTTCTGGAGAACCTCTCGTGTTTCAGGCTTCCTACCCGTCTGACTTCATGGCGGCTCTGCAAGCGTTGCGCCGCGAAAGCGCAGTATAATCGTTCCTGTGAATCAGGCTGACTTTCTGCGTTTACTGGTCAGTCGGCTGGAACGGCTGTCGGTTGATTCGCGTTGGGCGCGGCGTGCCAGTGGCCTGCGAGGCAATCTGCTGAAGGTCATGGATGCCCTCGAACAAGGCCTGGAGATTCCCCCCGCGCGTCTGGATGGGCTGATCGAAAGCGCCTTCGACATTTTGCGCAAGAGCGCCCAGGAAATCCCTGATTTCGATGCGACCAGACGATGAGCCGCCTTTCTGCTACCGCCTTCCAGCGTCTCCTCGATAGCCGTGTCAGCCTGGCGCTGGCGCTGGCGTTGGGGAACCTGATGCCGCGAGGGGTTGGCTATCTTCTGGCGGATTGGGTGGCGACGCACCTGATTGCGCCCCAGCGCGATTCCCCTGCTGTGCGTGCAGTGCGCGCCAATCAATGGGTGGTGAATGGCGAAAAACTGACGTCGGCGGCGCTGGATGCGGCAGTGAACGAAACGCTGCGGAACACCGCCCGCGCTCTCTTTGACCTGTATCATTACCTTGCCAGGCCAGAAGCGACGCGCCGGCTCTACGTTCTGGATGAAGGCAGCCAGAGCCTGCTCCATCGTCCTGAATTTGCGGCGCGTGGCCTGGTCGTTGCCGGTTTGCACATGAGCGCCTTCGATTTGATTCTCCAGTCTCTGTGTCGCCAGGGAATGAAACCGCTCGTGTTGACGATCCCGAACCCTCAAGGGGGCCGGCGTATGGAATTTGAGATTCGACGCCGAAGCGGGATGAATCTCTTGCCGGCCTCGATCCCGGCTATGCGGAAGGCGGTACATCACCTGCGGCAGGGCGGCATTGTGCTGACCGGCATAGATCGTCCTGTCGAGTCGCCTTCGCTCCGGCCGCGTTTCTTTGGACGCCCCTCTGTTCTTCCCACCCACCATACCTATCTGGCGCTGAAGGCCGACGTTCCGATAGTGGTTATGGCCGCTCGCCATGAGGCCGATGGTAAGTACCACGTTTACACGTCCGCGCCGTTGACGATGGAAGGCCATGCTCCGCGCGGGGAAGAGTTGCTGTACAATACAGAGAGGATTCTCGACGTTGCCGCAGCGTTCATTCGTCAGGCGCCTCATCAGTGGTCCATTTCCTTGCCGGTCTGGCCAGAAGTCATGGAGTTAACTCTGTAATCTGCGCTTGCCGAAGGCAAGGCGCGCGGACCTGCTATCGGTGTTGTGCTCCCGTTTTTTTAACCCTTCAGGAGAAGAGCCATGTCTGACATACGAAAGCACCAGCGCGTGAACGATATTTTGCTTGGCCCGTTGGAGCGACCTGCGCTGCGCTGGTTGGCGGCGCACCTGCCTTCCTGGGTGACGCCTGATCTTTGCACCGCCACAGGCATTTTCGGTTCCGTGTTGATTGCGATTTGCTATGCCTTGAGCGGTTGGAACCGCAACTTTCTCTGGCTGGCCTCTCTGGGCTATGTCGTCAACTGGTTCGGCGATAGTCTGGATGGCACTCTGGCGCGCTTTCGCCATATTGAACGCCCCCGTTATGGTTTTTTTGTTGACCACACAACCGATGCCGTCAGTCAAACGTTTATTTTCCTTGGTCTGGGCCTGACCCCTTACATCAGTTTTAACGTTGCCTGTCTGGCGCTGATTGCGTACCTGATGCTTTCGGTGCTGGTATATGTCCGCACCTGTGTGGTAGGGGAGTTTAAAATCTCATACGGGAAACTGGGCCCGACCGAAATACGCGTGCTGGCGATAATCCTGAACGCCGTGATGTATTTCGGCGGCGTGCGTACGCTCAACCTGCCGCTTGGCCCGCTGGGAAAATTTCTCTTCACTCCCTATGATATTGCGGCGGTCGTAGTCGCGGTTTTGCTCTTCGGTTTCTTCGTCGTCACTGCGGTTCAGGAGACACGACATCTGGCGCGCGAACGGGAACAGGGTTGAAGAGGAGATGAAACGATATATGTGCGAACCGGACGGCTGCGAAATTTATACCATGATGATAACCGGCGAGCAGTTGACTCGCCTGACCGACAATGATTACTGCGACTGGGAGCCACGCTGGGGCTGTTGATAGTGCCGGGCCAGACGGCTGGGCTTGCGTGCTATAATGGTAAACGGAAACAGAGTGCCCTGGCCTGTTCATACGACGGCTGTATCAGGCGAGGTGAGCATTTCTGATAACTCTTGGTTCGTTCGTCAACTTTTCAGGAGGCCTTATGAAAGACCTGTCACGCCAGATTCTGGTCGTTTTGACTACCCTGGCAACCATTGTGGTCAACATCCTGGCGAATGCCTTGCCGATTAACGGGCTCACAACAGCCGAAATTTCTAACCGCTTTCAGGTTTACTTTGTTCCTGCTGGTTATGTCTTCTCGATTTGGGGGCTGATCTACCTTGGCCTGCTAGCCTATACCATTTTTCAGGCTCTTCCAGCCCAACGTGCCAATGGGCGTCTGCGCGCTACCGGCTGGTGGGTGGTATTGGCCAATCTGGCCAATGGTGTCTGGATTTTCCTCTGGCACTATGAGCGGTTTGTCTTGACTCTGGCGGCGATGTTTCTTCTGTTAGCCGCCTTGATTGTCGTCTATCTGCGCCTGGGTACAGGCAAAACAGCCGCCTCTGCAGTCGAAACCTGGGCTGTGCGCCTGCCGTTCAGCGTTTATCTGGGCTGGATCACCGTGGCTACCATTGCGAATGTCAGCGCCGTCCTTGACTATCTTCAGTGGAATCAATGGGGCATCAGCGACGGGACCTGGATGATAGGCATTCTGGTTATTGTCGTTGCCCTGACTGTAACCATGAGTTTCCGGCACAAAGATGTGGCTTATGCGGCTGTAGTTCTGTGGGCGCTGGCAGGAATTGGCGTCAAATTTCCCCATCAAGGCGTTGTTACGGCCGCGATCTGGCAGGCATGTGGCCTGATTGCTTTGAGCTGGATCGTGATCTTGCTGGCCAGAACGCGTCATTACTGGATTGGCGGCGAATAAGCAGCGACAAAACTGATATAATGCAGGGGCAGGCCTCTGTTCCCTGCCAGATTTTCAAGTCAGGCATGAGGATGTCCCCTATGTCCACATCTACCTTGCATCCTTCTTACGTGATCCCGAATCTTCCCTGGGAAGAGCGACCAGCAGGTTGCCGCGATATTGTCTGGCGTTACAGCGGCAACCCGATTATTCCCCGTGATTTAATCCCTTCTTCGAACAGCATTTTTAACAGCGCTGTAGTGCCCTTTAACGGCACCTTTGCTGGTGTTTTTCGCTGTGATGACAAACGCCGCCGCATGGACGTCCATCGTGGGTTTAGTCAGGATGGAATCCACTGGCAGATAGACCATGAGCCCATTTCCTGGATTTACAAAGATCCAGAGAATGCCTTTACCCATTACCGTTACGATCCGCGCGTGACCTGGCTGGAGGATCGCTTCTATATTACCTGGTGTAATGGCTATCATGGCCCAACGATTGGCATCGGTTATACCTTTGACTTCCAGAAATTTTACTTCCTGGAAAATGCCTTGCTACCCTATAATCGTAACGGCGTTCTCTTCCCACGCAGAATCAATGGCAAATACGTCCTGCTCAGCCGTCCCAGCGATAACGGGCATACACCGTTTGGCGATATTTACATCAGCCAGAGTGAAGATATGATTCACTGGGGGGAGCACCGTTTTGTCATGGGCACAAAAGGCGGATGGCAAAGCACGAAAATCGGCGCCGGCCCGACGCCTGTTGAGACCCCAGAGGGCTGGCTACTCTTCTATCACGGCGTCTTGACCTCTTGCAACGGCTTTGTCTATTCTTTTGGTGCGGCGCTGCTTGATCTGGATAAACCCTGGAAAGTCATCTATCGCGGCGCGCCGTACCTGCTTTCGCCGCAAACATACTATGAATGTGTAGGGGATGTTCCCAATGTGGCTTTCCCCTGCGCGGCGCTCTATGACCAGCCCACCGGCCGGATTGCCATCTACTATGGCGGCGCGGACACCGTCACCGCGCTGGCGTTTTGCAAGGTGGACGAGGTGCTTGACTTCCTCCGACATAATTCTGAGCTCTGAGAGTCGTCCTGCTGATACACAGGTGAATCTGCGCCGGCCGTGGCTGCCGACCTGGCCGGCTTAACGGGCATTGGCCAGACCGGGGGGAAGCGCGTCCTCGCGACTCGCCCAGATGGTGGGGGACGAGTCGTTGCCAGGATGGAAACGGCGGGCTACGTTTGGGGGAAGCGGTACTGCGTGTTCTCTGATGACAGGTGATCCTCGATCGCCGCGCCCGGTGACTCCGCACAGGCGATGTTGCCGGTTAACGCTTTCGTTAACCGCCTTCCCTTGACAATCTGCCCTCCAGCCGGTATACTGGTTTCATACCGACTGGTCGGTATGATAAGGAGTGTGCTATGCCTCGACGAAGCGAAGAAACCCGCGCCAGTATTCTGGATGCCGCCCTGCGTCGTTTTTCCATTGCCGGCTACAATGCGGCCAGCGTGGACGATATCTGTAACGATGCCGGGGTGAGCAAAGGCGCCTTCTATCATCATTTTCCCAGCAAACAGGCGCTTTTCCTGGCGTTGCTGGATGGCTGGTTGCAAATCATCAATGCCGCTCTGGAGAGTTTGCGTCAGCCTACCGTACCGGCGACATTACTGCACATGACCCGCCTTCTCCCGCTGGTCTTCGAGAGCGCTGATGAACGTCTGCCCATGTTTCTGGAATTTTGCCTTCAGGCCAGCCGGGATGATAAAGTTTGGGAGGCGATGATAGCGCCTTACCGTCATTATCGCGCCTACTTCAGCAAACTGATTGAGGATGGCATTGCGGAGGGTTCTCTCAAGCCCGTGGACGCTCAGGCGGCAGCCCAGCTCATTCTTTCGCTGGCGGTCGGACTTCTCGTGCAGGGTTTGCTCGATCCGCAGGGCGCCGACTGGCCGAAGGTAGCCGAACAGAGCATGGCCATTCTAATGAACGGCCTGGCGCGAGAGCCAGAGGCCGCGCCGTAGGCAAAAGGTCTATGGCGGTTTTCGTCTTTTCGGTTCAGTTCGTTCAGGAGAGTTGACGATGATTCTCGTTACGGGTGCCACCGGTCATATTGGCAATGTCCTGGTGCGCAAACTGGCGCAGGGCAAAGAAAAAGTGCGCGCCTTCTTCTGGCACGGCGAGGATACGGCCCCTCTCGCTGGCCTGGATGTGGAGCCGTTTCCGGGCGACATTCTGGATAAGCGTTCCGTGCTGAAGGCCATGCAGGGGGTGGATACGGTTTATCATCTGGCGGGAGTGATCTCCATTATGCCTGGCCCGAACCCACTCGTCTGGCGCGTGAACGTGGAGGGCACGCGCAACGTCCTCGAGGCCGCGCAGCAGGTGGGAGTCAAACGTCTGGTGTACACCAGTTCTATCCACGCCTTGCGGCGCATCCCGCCGGGCCGGCCCATGGACGAGACGCTCGGTTTCGATCCGCAGAATCCTTATGGAGAATACGATCGCTCCAAAGCCGTGGCCAGCCTGGAAGTACAAAAGGCGGCTCAAAATGGCCTGGATGCAGTGATCGTCTGTCCCACAGGAGTCATTGGGCCGTATGACTTTCGCGGCTCAGAAATGGGGGAGGTGCTGCGCAGCGCCGCGCTGGGCCGACCGGTCCTGTACGTGGAAGGCGCTTATGATTTCGTGGACGTGCGCGATGTGGCTGACGGCTTGATCGCGGCCCAACAGCAGGGGCAACGCGGTGAGAGTTATATCCTCGGTGGACACAAGATTTCGGTGCGGGAATTGATTGAGACTGTTCGTCGCGTTACCGGTAAGGCGATGGCCAGCATCAAGATTCCTTTGCCGTTGGCGATGCTGGTGGCGCGCATTGCGCCGCTCTACTATCGTCTATTCCGAACCAGGCCACGCTTCACGCCCTATTCGCTGGAAGTGTTGCAGAGCAATGCGGATATCAGTCACCTCAAGGCCGCGCGTGAACTGGGCTTTCGTCCCCGTCCTATCCATGAAACCATCGCCGACACCGTGCGTTGGTTTCTTGAAGAACGTTCGCGTTTTATCTGGAGTCACCCATGAAAATCGTAACCGATTGCGCGGCCGACATGCCCGCAGAAGAACTGGCAGAACTCGGTATCATTCAGGCCCCTCTCTATATTCACTTCCCGGAAGGAGAGGTGAATTCAGCCGACATCAGCGCGGACGAGTTTTACAATCGTCTGGAGGCCTTGCAGCCGGAAATTCCAACCACCTCACAACCTTCCCCTGGGCTTTTGGCGTCCATCTACCGGAAACTGAGCGCGGCCGGGGAACAAGTCCTTTCCATTCATCTCTCTTCAGGTCTTTCCGGCACAGTCCATGCCGCGCAAGCGGCTGCGCAGGAGGTCGCCGCGGGGCAGGTGACGGTCTGGGATACCCTGACCCTCTCCGGTGGGGAACGCTTTCAGGTTCTTCTGGCAGCGCTGGCGGCGCAGGCCGGAGCAACTGTGCAGGCCATTCAGGCGCGGCTGGCGCGTCTGCGTCAGCGGGTAGAAGTGGTGTATACGCTGGATACGCTGGACTATCTGGCACGCGGTGGACGCATTGGGCGTGTCAAGGCTTTGGCTGGCGCTTTGCTCCACCTCAAGCCGGTGATTCGCGTGGATAGCGATGGAAAATACAGCACGGTTGCCAGTGCGCGTACACTCGCCCGTTCCCTGGAGGCCATCGCCGATCATCTGATCGAAAAATTTGCTCAAACGCCTCTTTGGGTAACCGTTTTACATGGGCGAATGGCTCCTCAAGCAGAGGCCCTGGCCGATTTATTGAGCAAGCGGTTGAAAGTTGCCCGTCTGGAAGTGATGCGTATCTCGCCGGTGTTGGGTGTCCATACCGGCCCGGGCATTGTTGGCGCGGCCGTTGTGCCGGTGGAATTGATGACGATTTGAGCGTCGCCCTGCGTGGCTCAGGCCCTGGCGGATGACCGGGGGAGAGGAGCAAAAGATGACGGACTTGCGTGGAAAACGGGCTCTGGTCACCGGCGCCTCATCGGGGATTGGGGCTGCCGTGGCCAGACGCCTGGCGCGCGAAGGCATGGACTTGATTCTGGTGGCGCGCCGACGTGAACGTCTGGAGGCGCTGGCACAAGCCATACGGGCGCAAGGGAACAAAGCCTGCGTTTTTGCCGCTGATTTGGCTCAGGAAGAGGAGCGTGCGCGTTTGTGCTCCCAGGTGGGTAACGTAGATGTGCTGATCAATAACGCTGGTTTGGGATGGTATGGGTATGGTTTCAAGATGCCCTGGCAGGCGGCGCGCACAATTTTGCAGGTTAACATCGAGGCAGTGGCGCAGTTGACGCTCCATTTTCTCCAGAAAATGCGTCAACAGGGACGAGGGCATATCATCAACATTGGTTCGATTTCCGGCAGTCTGCCCAGCCAGGGGGTGGCTGTCTATGGCGCCAGCAAATCGTTTCTGGATAACTTCACCACCGCGCTGCACCGTGAGCTGAGCGGCACGGCGGTCCATGTCAGCGTGGTGCGCGCTGGCCCGGTCAAAACGGAATTCAGCGACGCCGCCCTCCAGTATGACCATGCGCTTCATCTTCCCACCGAGAAAGTCGGCGTGACGGCCGGACAGGTTGCCGAACGCATTGTTGGTCTGCTGCGCCATCCACGGCGCGTCATCTATGTTCCTGACTGGCTGCGGATTGTCCCTTTTCTTGAACTGACCTTTGGCTGGTTGATCGACCGTCTCGGACCGTTACTCCTGCAACGTCAGTCTTCCTGACCTCCTTTTCCCATTCTTCCTTCGCCCCTGCCTCTATGGTATCATTCAGGCATGCTTCCTGATTTTCGCGTGCGCCAGCGCGATTACCTTCTGGAAATCTCGCGTGCCATCACGGAGGAACTCGATTTAGACCGCCTGCTGGCGCGCATCCTGCGTTTTGCCACCGAGATTCTGGCCGGGCAGGCCGGCATCATTGCGCTGCGCGAGGCCAGAGGTTGGAAAGTCGCCGTTGCTCAGGGCATTCCGCCTGCCTTTCTGCGCTATCTGGAGCCTCTGCTGGCAGAAGAGCAGGTAGCCGAACTGGATATTCATGAACTCAATCGCATGTTGAAAGAATTGACCTACACCGCCAGTATGGGGTTGTTGAGTGGCGTAGGGCTACCGCTTGTGGCGCATCGTCAGGTAATTGGCGTCATCTTCATTTTCCGTAACTATCCCGATTTGTTCTCCGCCAATGACCGTCAGTTGTTGCAGGCTTTCGCCGATCAGGCGGCCATTGCAGTCTATAATGCGCAGCTCTACCGCCAGGTCAGTTATGAAAAGCAGCGACTGGACGCCCTGATTGATTCGGCGGCGGATGGTATTCTGATTCTGGATGCTGACCACGCCATCGAACGTTGCAATCTGGCCTTTGAGCGCCTGTTCAACCGTCCACGACAGGAGATCATCGGTCGCTCCCATGCAGAAATCATTCGCTGGGTACGTCATCCAGAAGGGATGACTCTGGAGGAGGCCGAAGCAAACAACTGGCCCTTGACGCCGCATGCGTACCTGTACGTAGAGGGTGATCTGGAACGTCCTGAACCACCGCCGCTGCCGGTCGGGATAACCTATGCTCCTCTTCTGGGCGAGGATGGCGTGTTGCGCAACATTATTGTCACCGTGCGCGATATCACCAAGTTTCGCACCGCCGAGGAAATCAAAAATACCTTTGTTTCTATTATCAGCCATGAGTTGCGCACGCCGGTCGCCCTTATCAAGGGCTATGTCAGCACCTTGCGGCGAGAGGATGCGCATTGGGACAGGAATGTGGTGCAGGAGAGTCTGGCCGTTATTGAAGAGGAGGCCGACCGGCTGGCCTCGTTGATAGATGATTTGCTGGAGGCTTCGCGTTTGCAGGCCGGCGGTTTAAAGCCCCAGTTGAGCGACGTGTCTTTGCCCGCGCTGGCGCAGCGCCTGGCCGAACGTTTCCAGACGCAAACCAATCGCCACACCATTGTTGTTGATTTCCCCGAAAACTTCCCCACCGTTCTGGCCGACGAAAAGCGCATCGCTCAGGTGCTTTCCAACCTGCTTTCCAACGCCATCAAGTATGCGCCTGGGGGTGAGATTCGCATTCGTGGCCAGGTACGGCCCGAACAGGTGATCGTTACCGTGAGCGATGAGGGTCCCGGCATTGACCCGGCCGATATCCCCTACGTTTTTGACCGCTTCTATCGCTCGGAGCGGGTGGCCCGGCAAACCAAAGGCGCCGGCCTGGGATTGTATCTGGCGAAAGCCATTGTGGAAGCGCATGGTGGACGAATCTGGGTGGATTCGTCTCTTCAGGGCGGCGCACGTATTTGCTTCTCTCTGCCTCGCCCATAAATTTCTCTTCTGGAGTACAATAAGGCATTACCTTACCACAATTACCGGAATAGAACCATGCCCCCTCAAAAAACTCAGATTACCTGTCCTCGCTGCCATCAGCCTGTTGTTGCTCTGGTTGAACAGCTTTTCGATGTCACCGCCGATCCAGGCGCCAAACAGCGTTTGCTTGGCGGCGTTTCCAATGTGGCAGTTTGCCGCAACTGCGGATTTAGTGGGCCGCTGGCCACGCCCATTGTGTACCATGATGCCGAGAAGGAACTGCTGCTTACCTATTTTCCGCCCGAGCTCAACCTCTCGGTTAACGATCAGGAGCGGCTGGTGGGGCCGCTGATCACTCAGATCACGAATCGTCTGCCACCCGAAAAGCGCAAAGCCTATCTGCTGCGCCCGCAGAATTTCTTGACCTATCAGAGCCTCATCGAGCGGATACTGGGCGCGGATGGCATTACCCCGGAGATGATCAAGGCGCAACAGCAGAAAGTGGCGCTGGTGGAGCGTTTATTCAGCGCCCAATCTGCCGAGACGCGCGCCGAAATCATCCGTCAGGAATCAGCCCTGATTGACGGCGAATTCTTCGCTCTCTTTTCGCGGCTGGCGGAGGGTATCCTGGCCAGTGGTCAGGAACAGGCGGCCGCGCTGGTGCAGGAGATAGAACAGCAACTGTTAAGTGAAAGCGAGTACGGGCGCAAGATGGTGGCCCAGAGTAACGAGATTCAGGAAGCCATCCGAACGTTACAGGCGGCTGGTCGGCAACTGGACAGGAAGAAACTTCTGGAAATCCTGATTGACGCGCCGAACGACGACCGCCTGCACGCCCTGGTCAGCCTTACCCGCCCGGCGCTGGATTACCTCTTCTTTCAGGCGCTCAGCGAACGCATCGAAGCCCAAAAAGGCGAAGAGCGCAAGAAACTGGAAACCTTGCGTGAGAAATTGCTGGAAATCACACGCCAGATTGACGTGCGCCTTGAGGAAGAATACCGCCGCGCGGCGACTTTGCTTGAGACCATCCTGCAGGCCGAGAACATTGAGCAGGCGACGCTGGAACATTTGGGGGAGATGGGCGAATTCTTTGTCCAGGCCGTCAATCAGGCCATTCAAGCCGCGCAGCAGGCTCGAGATGAAGGCCGGCTCGAAAAACTCCAGCGGCTGGTTGCCGTGTTGCAGCGAGTCAGCAAACCGCCAGAAGTCGAGTTGCTGGAAGAACTGCTTTCGGCCCCCGATGAAACGACGCTCCATCAATTACTGGAGAAAAACGCCGACAAAATCGACTCGGAGTTTACCTCCATGATCGCCAATCTCCTGGCGCGGACGGAGGAAGAAGCCGGCCAGAAACCCTCGGCGGAGGAAGAAGAACTGATTGCGCGCTTGCGCACTGTCTATCGCGCGGCCTTGAAAATCGCCATGAAGCAAAACCTGTAATTCCCCGCTTCCTCACTCCAGCGGCGGATTATCCAGACGCAAACCGTGCCCGCGCACGGTGACGATGTACGTGTGCGATGGGTCCATGGCTGCCAGCCGGTCGCGCAGGCGGCGGATCAACGCGTCCAGAGCCTGTTCCGAGACGCCATCCGCTTCCTGTTCCCCCCAGGCGCGCGTGATCAGCTCCTGCCGTTCCACGACCTGGCCTTCGTTCTCGTAGAGTACTTGCAAAATATGGAATTGCAGCGCCGAGAGAGGCGGCTCCAACACCTGATTATTCACCCATACGCGCCTTGAGCGCACATCCAGCCGTAAGCGTTTCCCCGGTGATTTTTCTTCCAGTAAAGGCAGCGTGGCATCGGAGAGCAAGAAGACGAACTGCTGTGCCAGAGCAATCTGCACCACGTCCCCATCGTTCAGCATGACCGGAGCGGTAACGAGGTTGCCGTTGCAATGAGTCCCGTTTTTACTGCCTAAATCCTCTAACATGACCCCCTCGGGCATAGGCGACACGCGCGCGTGAAAACGTGAGACCTGACGGTCGGCAATCACGACATCGCAACTGGTCTCCCGCCCGATGACCAGGGGGCGATCCAGAACAAAGCGTTGTCCCTTAAGTGGCCCGCTGGCGGCGATGAGCAGGGGAGAATCTTCCGCGGGTGTACTCATGATGTTTCCCTCCACACAACGTGGCAAGAAAGGTAATGGACAAATTGCCTGCTGCAATGTTCAGGGTACGCCGGCCGCCGCGTCGCGGCCGATGGTTTTCTACCAGAGATTATACAACAAACCGCTTCTTGCCTGTATTCACGCGCCGACTGTTTTCCCTTGACAAACTCCCCCCCCGCATATAATGCCGTCCAGACAATCAAGAGGAGGTACAGGATGTTGAAGAAGCATTGGGTGGGGATTGGGCTTGGGTTGGTGCTGGCGCTGGTTGGGGTCAAGGCGCTGGCGGACTACCTGGGCCCGGATCGCACGGTACAGGTCCAGGTCTGGCAGCGGCGGGAATGCCATTATGAAGCGCTCTATGACCCGCCAGAAGCAGGCTGGTATAGTTGTCAGTTGAACCTGTATTATGAGCCTGGGGCTTCTTGTCCTGCCGTTGGGTCAGTGGGGGAATATTTTAACTGGAATGAATGTCGAGGGTGGCCGGTTAACAAAGCCTGTCGTTGTGTAGCCGGTTTGGGGGATTCGTGCGAGTCGGTCTCGTGTTCGATCACCCTATCAAGCCAGCTGGATTCGTGCACAGAGGGAGAAACGGGCTGTCGCTCGGTGGAGCAGACGATCACGTACCCGGAAGCGACGGTGCAGGGGACGCTGGAGAATTGTGATGAGCGGAATGGGTGGTGTGTGACGTTGCCGCGCCTGGTGTTGACGGGTCATGAGCCGTTGAACAACCATTTCATTACCGGCATTGAAGGTACGCACAACGGGGAGCCTTTTTACTGCGAGGGGGCGAGTTGTCAGATTCCCTTGCTCGAAGGCGAAAACGCTTTCACATTTTGGGCGTTTTCGAGTTGGGGGGATAGTTCGCGCCTGGGGAGTCTCACGGCCAGAGTAGACACCCGTCCGCCGCAGATAGAGGGTAGCCTGAGCGGGGTGATGGGGGAAGGGGGGTGGTACGTTTCGAGCGTGACCGTTTCTGCTTCCGCCTCTGACCCGCAGCCCGGTTCCGGCATAGACGCCTTCACCTACGCCTGGAACGCTTCTCCCGCACAGCCCTACACCGGACCGATCACCGTGGGCGACGGGGTACACACCCTGACCTTTCGCGCCCAGGACCTGGCCGGCCACGTGAGCGAAATCAGTCAGCGCGTGCAGGTGGATACGCTGCCGCCGCAGGTGAGCGGTTTGCTGACGGGGGAGCAGGTGGGTGGGTGGTATGCCGGGCAGGTGACGTTCACGGCGGAGGCGAGCGATGCGGGTTCGGGGGTAGCGCGGGTGGACTATGCGCTGGATGGGGCGTCGTGGCAGGCGTACACGGCGCCGCTGGTGATCGGGGATGGGGAACATACGCTGGGGGTGCGGGCGTTTGATGTGGCGGGGAATGTGGGGGAGACGAGGCTGGCGTTTCGGGTGGACGGGACGCCGCCGCGGATTGCGATGGTGGATCGGTGGTATATTTGGGATAGTGTGGCGATTGAGGTGGAGGAAGGCGGTAGCGGACTGGCGGAGGTGGTGGTGCGGATAGCGGATAAGGCGGAGCGGTGGCCGGCGGTGGTGCGGACGTATCGGCCTGGAGGCAGTTTGTGGCGGGAAGAGTTTGCCTGGGATCGGCGGTTTGGGGATGGGACGCTGGCGCCGGTGGGGGCGTACTGGGTGGAGGTGGCGGCGGTGGACGTGGCCGGGAACGGGCGTAGTGTGCGAGGGGAGGTGGTGATACCTGCGCCTGGCGAGCCGACGGTGACGCCGGGGCCGAGGCGCACGCCGACGGTGTGGCCGACGGCGACGGTCAGGGCGGCGGCGGGTGAGGTGGGGGAGGGGTTGCCGGCGATGCCTGCGCCGAGCGTCACGCCGGGGGTGGTGACCTTCCGGTCTTCCAATCCCTCAATTCCTTCATCTTCCGCTCCCCAGGTCCCCCCATCATCGAATGTTTTGTGGGGTGGAGCGGCGTTGGGGTTGCTGGCGGCGTTGACGGCGGCGGCGTTAGAGGCGCAGCGGAGGCGAAGGGAGGCGGAGGCGCGGGCGCGAGCGGAAGCGCAGGCGGCGAATGCTTTTGTGGGGTGGAGCGGCGTTGGGGTTGCTGGCGGCGTTGACGGCGGCGGCGTTAGAGGCGCAGCGGAGGCGAAGGGAGGCGGAGGCGCGGGCGCGAGCGGAAGCGCAGGCGGCGAATGCTGCAGCGGAGGCGCGTGAGGAGGCGCTGCGGCGTGCGGCGGCCTGGCAGGCCTGGCGGCGGAAGCAAGCGGAAGCAGCGGCGGCGCGACAGAATGCGCTGCCGGCGAACCTGCCGCCGGAGGCGCAGCAGGCGTACTGGCATGGAGGGCGTGAGGCGCAGGCGTGGATAGCATATGGGACACAATGGCGGGCGAAAAAGGCGACGGAGCGTGGGATGGAGCGGCAGCGGATGGTGGAGTGGGAGCAGCGTCAAGGGGCACAGGCGGCCTATGAGGCCCATCGGCGCAATTTGCCGGCGTATAAGCCGGCCGAGCAGGTAAAGGCCGGAGTGGCCGGCGCTGCTACGCCTACGGGGACGCCTACTCCAACGAAGACTCCCCAGGCTACTCCTGCTCCCACTTCGCCTGCCTTGGCGAGGACGCTGACGCCAATGCCGGTTGCTACTTCCTCCTCGTATGCTCTTGGGAGGGACGACACATACTGGAAGCAGTATTACCAAAGCCAGGGCGATACGCATGATTGCGGCCCGTTCAATGTGGCCATGATGCTCAACGCTCTGGCTGGTAAGCCTGGTTTGTTCAGCGGGCAAACTATCAGCCAGGAGATGTACCAGCGATGGCAGCGCATTCCACAAAGTTTTGACAGCATAAAGGGTATAAGGTTGCCTGAGAAGATAGCCCAGGAAGTCAACCGCAAACTGAGTGAAATAGGAGGTGCGACGCCGCCTTGGAGTATGGTCAGAGCCTTCAACCAGAACGCAGCAAGGGAGGGTATTCCCTGGCGTGCGGTGCGTCAGAGCGGAGGGACGAAGGAAGCGTTGCTCCGGCATTTGGAACAGGGCCGGCCGGTGACGGTGCTGAAGATTTGGGATAGTGGCGGTGCTCATTATGAAACAGTTGTTGGGTATGATTCAGTCGATGACCAGATTATCACTCTGGATCCGGGATGGAATAAGAGTAATTTCCCAGGTCAAAAACCGCCGCCAGGTCTCCATCCGCAATCATGGAACGAATTTGAAAAAGCCTGGAGCTATCGACCCTGGTGGGCGCGTTTGTCAGGGATAAAGAACGAGATGATAGTTTATATGCCGGTTGCTCCTACGACGCCTGCTTCTTCTACGCCAGTTGCTGTGCCTGCGCAGCAGGCACCCGTATCCAGTCCATCTCCGTCTGCGACTCCTGAAGCAGAGAGGTAAGAATGATGAAAAAGTCGAAACGGAAGTGTTGTCTGATTACAGTAGGAACAGTAGTAGTACTAGTGCCGCGTTAAGTTAGATTTTGCGCTCCTGGGGACTCTTTGTTCGTTCTCCGTAGGATAGGCTTTCCAGCCTGTCTTTCCAGCTTGTCGGTCAGGTGGACGGCCTGGAAAGACCGTCCTACGTAAACGGTTCAATGCTT